>OEIV010000123.1_pt1 | contig 49019 bp, 48 predicted proteins | sample 1539231 | NCBI WGS metagenome assembly OEIV01 (sample SAMN03794762, study PRJEB22550) | activated sludge metagenome | feature: wastewater treatment plant; material: activated sludge; isolation source: Wastewater treatment plant of a petroleum refinery complex | place: Argentina: Buenos Aires ...
GTGTTGAATCACCGTAAACAGTCGTTAGAAAATCTCGAAGTTTTTTGATGATATCATCAGCGTAGTACTCGTTATCCATCATCGGCACGACATTATCTGCGTCTACGAGAGCGTGCTGTGAAGCGCCATTCCACTCACCGCCTGCATAGTTCAAACCTGGCTTGTCTAAACTGTAGCGCCCAAATACAACACCAACGAAGTACGATAGTAGCGACTTAGCTTCTCGTGTTATGTCTGCCTTGCGTACGCTTACGTTTTTGTCTTCGACTTTTGGCGACAATTCGTCTTGTAGTCCATAAACTTTAATAAATATTTCATTCAAGCGTTCCTCGTTCGCTTTAAGCGCATTCCAGCGAGAATTACTAGATTCACTCCAGCCAGCAAATGTGTCGGCCAGCTTAGTTTCACCATTAGCGGGCAGTAGCGGATGACGCTCGAAGTCCCATGAGATTTCAAAGCTATCCCAATCCGCCTTACTGAAGTTAAAACTGTCCTTAACTAATGATAGGACCTCACTATAGACATGGCTTTGTTCAATAAGTGGTAATTGGGCTATGTCTATGGCTTGTGTGTTTAAGGTCGGATTGGTTGTTTTAAGAATATGATCCGCCACCTTGCTGCATAAAAACCCAAGAGTGTATTCCATTCTATCTTCGTCATCAAAGAAAATTGGAGATCCTGCTACATCCCATAAAAATCCCTGAGTCAGCGCTCTAGCTGAAAACGTACCACTCGATAAGAATGGCCATGTAAGAGCAGGCTTTAAATATAAATGCGAAAGTGTCGTCTTTGCGCGATTGAAATTGGCTTTTTGCCTCCAATTAACCACAAAATCATTGTTGCCATACCAGTTACGACGCTCACCCCCCTTACTGTATGGAATCCAATACTTACCATGCTCGAAGTTATCGAGGTTTAAGCCTAGAGAGTTGTATGAAATCTCAAACCAGCGCCGCATATACTTATTATTATCGCCAATTGTCATGCCCGTGATTACATTAGACTTACTGCCAAGTTGTGGCTGCGCAAAGACTTTTTTAAAAGATGGGCTTGCCCAATATGCAATAATCTTGCTAGGGAAAATTTCAAAATCAGAATTATTAGCACGGAACCTGAGTTCATGTTTATCATCTGTAGTAGCCTCCAATGCTAGTCTCTCTTTTTCGACAGCGTCACGACTATTTGTAACTCGGATATAGTCGCCAGTCAGACTTTTATCACCGGGTTTTATTGTAAATGCAGTTGTCTGCAGAACATCACCGACCATCTCAGGAAACGCGCCAGATCCGAGGTGTATCATGTTAACAATTGATCCTCTTGACTGTAGTAAGTTGCGTATCTTCTCTTGACCAGACAAGAACATCCATGACTGCATATTGATCATCGACATGTAGCCGTCGATCGTTATTAGATCGAGGCAAACTTCTATAAAGACAGAGTAAAGATCAGCTTTACTATCGGGGTAGTTTGTATATATATATGTCTTTAGCTTAGTGTCGTATTTATTCATGTATGGTGGATTTGTGACGGCTACAGTGTATTTATGACTTAGTATCTCGGCCTGGTGGATAAGTTGTTTTGTACGATCAGCATATAGTTGGTGGTCCATTGGAGAGAGTCCATCTAACGCTTCGAGAAGTTTCTCGTAATCATTTTGCTTCACTTTGAGAATGCTGCCGTATTCTTTTGCATCACGAAATGTGTCTAACAGGTATTCGGCGATGTCTTTGCTCTCGCCTTTAAGCTGATCAAGTAAATCACTCATGCCATTACTCTCGGCGATGGATGTGATATTGAGCGACACGTGTTTATTGAAGATATCCTTGTCGTAGCTTCGTGCGACAAGTAGTGCGGATAAGATAGAAAGCTGTTTGGCGCGGTCGTCTATGTCTAAGCCGTATAAGTTATGTTTTAATATCTTTTCTGGAATTGTAGCTGAAGCATATCCAAGTGACTGGTATATCTGATAAAAGACTTCAAATGCATAGACCAATATGTGGCCGCTGCCCGCGCAAGGATCAATAAATGTTACGTCTTCAATATTCGGTAGGCTTTTTGTGCTGGACGTGGGATTGTCGCTAGATTTGATCAGATACTTCCAGTTCTCTGCAAGCTTTTCATCACCACCATGCTCAAGCCAATAACGACCTAGTGAGTTTTCTACCAAGTAACGCACAATCCAGTCTGGTGTAAAGATTTGCGTCACATAAGGAATTTCGTCCTTTTCGATCGCTGTCTTTTTCTTCATAGCGATGTCTTTTTCGGCTTGGTTATAGTACTGGTACAGCCAACCTATAACTTCAACACGTTCAAAACAGCTCGTTGGTAGTTTAAGAACTTCGTTAACGAACCCTCCCGCTCCAAGTAAATTATCTGGCAGTAAGAAATCTATACTTACAGTATCCCCATTGAATACGTCTGGCATGACGTCGCCGAGCTTTTTCACGACCGCTAACAGAACAATGCGAAACTTCTCTTTATCGTCTGAAAGCTTGAGGAGCGAATCAACATCAATATGTAGATCTAAGTCACTGCGTCGTAGATTGCTGATCTTCAGTATTTCTGGATCGGGATCGTTCGAAGCATCAGATAATACACGGATACCGAGCCACTCGTCATGTTTACCTTCAGGCAACATCTCGTTTAGTTCCATATAGCGGATAGCAATAATACGGTTAAACCATGTATAGGCGGCTTTTTCGATGATAGTCTTGATGCCTTCGGCTTTCACGGCTGACTGTAATTTGTCGTAACGCGATTTTTCATCAATAGTAAGCACGACATTATTGCCGTCGATAATCGCACGGTACAACTCACCACTTTGCGTCCACGAGATGTCCTCGGTAATGTGCATTGCAGTTAATTTGGCACGAACCAAAGCGGTCAACGACTCTCTGGATTTCATGGCAAACTCTTTGAGAAGCTTCTTGTCCATACTATATGACTTTCACTTCGCCGTTGTCGGCTAACTCTTGAAGAAGTTTCACGCGTAGTTCACCCAACATCGCATCGACATCTGCTTCGCTTTTAATAGTGTAGGTCTTGTTGATCAGATCGCCGGAACGGACTGGCTTAGCGACTTTAGGTGCTTCAGCCGGTACTTTGCCTTCGGCTTCTGCTTGTTTTCGAGCAACATCGGCTTTGCGACGCTCTTCTTCTAGTTTGCGAGCTTCAGCAGCACGTTTTTCTAATTCCGAGCGACCATCTTTAGTTGCTTGTTCTAGAGCAGAGGTGAGTGCTGGCAATTTTGGTATGTCATTGTATGGCTCATCCATTCCAACAATCTCACGGATACTATCTACTTCATTAGCCGTAACCGTGATGGACATGCTCACCATTTCGTAATCTTTTACAGCATTAACTGCACGATCAAAAATAGGTAGTTGATTTTCGAAGAAGCTTTGTACTGGAGATAGTTGACTGAATGCTGTTCGTAGTGCACTCTGTCGTTCGTGCAGCGTATCGAAAAGATCTTTCGTGTCACGGATCTGTTTTAGTTCACGCAAGCTCGTGTTGGTTGACTCAACTGCTGATTTGCCTGGATAGTTGCCATAACTGTATTTAGATAAGAAACCAGACGTTACTTCTAGTTTTGAATCTATTTCCCGACGCAAATTTTCTGCTATCTCATCTTCGGATTCACCAAGTGCAGTTGTGTTAAATAATTCTCGAGCCAACGAGCGAACTGAATCAAGCAGTTCGTTATCTATACGCTCACGAACTTTGATCGTGATGCGGCCATCATTAGCAGATTTCAATAATATATCTGCCGTTTCTGCTGTTGGCGGTAATGTCTCACCGTTATATACAAGATTGACTAGCTCCTTCTTCATGAGGTAGGCCACGATATACGCAACGTCTTCGTCCGTAAAACCATACGGTGCTGATTTGAAGTCTCGTACGATACTTTCAAGAGTTATTGGCACATGGTTACGCGCCTGTTCGACGATATATTCATTGATAGCGTCCTCAGCTTTAATATTGGCGTTGACGTCTTCTAGATCCATTTTTGGTAACGTCAACATACGCTTGATACCACTACGACTCAAAGGTGCTTTGATGTACTCTATTTTGCTGTATACCGACTTAACGAGCTCGGCTAGGATTAAGTCACGTCGCGTTGTAAGATGTTCACGTGCAGGGATTTCTACTTCAGTGCCATTAATGATGACGGTAGCCGATCGTATGACGTCACTAAAATCAGCAGCTATTTTTTCTTTTAAGCCTTCCATTTCTGCACGACGAGCAGAAATGATTTTTTCTCTCTCGTTATCGTTTTTAATACCTGTTTGATTTCGTAAGTATTTCTCAATCTTTACGGCAGTTTCAATATCGCTACGTAGGTCAATGGAAATTGGTGTCGCAACGAATGCGGCGTTGTTGGATCGCATCGATTCTGATTGAACACTATGACGTTCGGCAGATGTGAAGCGGAGTGCTAGTTCGTTTGTGCCGCCGTTAATTTTGTTATCGTCCATGTAAAGATCAAGCGAAAATATACGACCGTTCGTGTACTTATATTTGGTATCCACCAAGCCACGAATTACCTCACCTAGTGTGGTGGCGATATCGTTTGGATCAAACGTTTGACTCTTTATCTCGCGATTGATGTCCTGTTCTTCATCTGTTAGGAATCGGTAATTGTCCCCAAGTCTTTGAATTAATATCCTATCCTCAAGGCGCTTCAAGCTGTCTGCAAGACGCTTTTTGATATCTAGAATGTTATCCGATAGGTTGGTGACAGACAAAACAGCCAGATTGTCTAAATTGGTTGGCATGGTTTCTTGTGCGCTACGAAGTAGGAATAATGTCTTGAGAATTTCCTTATCTTGCGGTTCAAGCTGGCCATCTCGAATCATTAATTCAACCTTGTCGAAGATTCTTATGATCGAGCTATCGATAGCAGTTACAACTGTTTCGTAGAAGGCTGAAAAAGGAACGAGAGTGCCAATTTCGCTATCAGCGTGTGCTTTGGCGGTCTCCTGAATTGCTCCAAGTAGCGAACGAGCTCCTGAACTTAAGTGAGCACCCGCGAAGCCTTTTTCGCGAATGCTCATGTAAGTGTCTTGGAGTAACTTGAACTGGTATGGGATATACGGATATGTAGCGGCAAAATCTTTTGCGTCGTGGTAGGTGGCTTTATAGGTACCGCCTTCACCAAAAGTAAGTAAGTTCTTTATCTCTGCTTCTCGTGATCCATACGTTGATGTAAGTGTTGTGGTGCCATCGGCTGTCTTCGCGAGCAAGCGCTGCTTTATGACCTCATCGATATCTGTGCTTGAAAGTTTTATCTTCGTATCGAAGCGGCCAAGAATCTTGGAGAAGTCATCTTTTTTAACACCCTTTACGACATCATCGATCGCTTCCTGACTTGAACAAATAACCCAAGCGCGTCCGTTGGTTCGCACACCGAGTTCTTCAACGATTGACTGCAGGTTAAGAAGCAGTGAGCCGTCATTGCCGATATATTGTCCAACTTCATCGATTAAGAAGATAACGTGATGATCGTTGCCGCGTTTTTCTATATATTTTTGAACACGTTCTGCGAACGTTTGTGCAGATACTTCGTAATTGTCGCGTCTGTTATCAAAAAGCTTATTAGCATCATCTACGCTAACACCCATAACTTCAGCGTATTTTTCGGCAATTTCAAGCTGATTAAAATCAAAATCAGAACGTATAGAAGACCAATTATCGAACTTACTTTTAAATTCTTCGTATTTACCGTTTTCTTCTAGAAATCGCTCGATATCGGCAACAAAATTAATGTGGCTGTACCCGAGCTTTTCGTTAAAGACCTTTTCTAAAACCGCTAGGACTTTATCTTTGCTCGTAGTGTTCTCGAGTGAAGATTTGGTGTCTATATTAAAAAGAATAACGTCTGATGAAGTTTCGCCAGCTCGTTTTATATTGCCTAGTAACATGGCGTCATTAATTTTGTCGTCAAAGTAGTCAACAGCACGCTTGCCGTTCACTTCGCGGTTATCGAGCAGATAGCTAACGATTTTCAGAAAGTGTGATTTACCGGAACCAAAGAAGCCAGACAGCCACACACCCATTTGTTCTGTTCGTGATGTACCAAGGCCTTTGCTGTACGCTTCAAAAAACGTATCTAGGTGTCGGGCTATCTCTTCGGTAACAATGTATTCATCGAGTTCCTGGGCAATAGAGTGCTCGTCGTCTACTTTAATAACGCCTTGGATCTCGCGGGTAATGTCTTTTTGGTATAACTCTCGTAGTTGCATATTGTGTTCCTTATCTTTCCACTAGCTTAAATGCACGATAATAGTTTTCTGCTAGGAAGGTATTAAATAGGCTTAGCGCCTGATGATCATAGCTTCCTGGGTAGAACAAAATTACGGGATTATCATTGTCGTTAATTACACTCTGTAAGTTAGATAGAAGCGTGTGAGCTCGGATGATCTGATACGACTGGCCGATGCCTGTGAGGAATATGACGTCGCCCTTCTTAATGTTAGACACAATCTTTTCTACGATGAGACCTTTTTTGCTATCTGTTTTTAAGGTACGCATGATTGCTTTGTTCACGAAGTCGCTACCTTTTTTCTGTTCGAGTTCGAAAGATTTTTCCAGGTAGTCTTTTTCTTTTAGAATTTCGACAATAATGTCGTAAACGTTAAAAACTTTAATGTTACTCAGTGAACTTGCAATATTTTCGATCTCTCTCATTACTGCTGGCTCATCGCTCGGATCGTAATCAAATATATGATAATTTACTTCGTTGCCTAGTCCGCCACCCTGTGTTAGGTTGCCGCTGCGCACAATACCGCGAAGATCTCTTAAGCGATCCTGGATAGTCTTTTTCATATGTTGCCTCCAAGGCATTTTATATACTGCGAATCACCATCAGCGAATAATAGGTTTGTAAGCTTATTGGATAGATTGGGACGAGTAATAAGGTAGTCAGTGCCTTGCTTCTTTACGAGACCTGCCTCGGCTACTATCTTCATGAGTTTTTGCTTTAAGTTTCGTTTTGTCGATTCAGATCGGTCTCGCAAGCTGGGCTCAACTTCGTATATAGATTCGAAATAGCGCTCTACATCTGACTTATTAATTTTTTCACTTTTGAGCGCAATCTTGTCAGCATAAACAGTAAGAATAAAGTCACGTATGAGCTGATCGGACTTAGCGGCAGTAATAAGGAGTATAAGCCTCGCGGTTTCGATATCACCATCAGCGAATGCTTGCAAAGTGGCAGGCGACATCATGGATAGCCTTCGAAAAATAGGAGCAGACGATCGCTTCAAGCTACCGACACCTTTGTGCATTATTAAATTCTCAGATAAGTTACGCTTTCGGAGTGTGTTGATATCTTCACCTTGCACGAGATATCGTGCCAAAATACGAGTCTCGTTAAAAAGAAATAGTTCGCCAGTTAGCGCAGATGTGTATTTATTAACATCTTTTGTACCAATCATGTACAGATATTAGCTAACATATGCCTAAAAGTCAATTATTTGGATAAAATCATTCGATATTCGCAACATTTTTAAATATTATTCATTAAAATTCGCAAAAAATGTAACACACAGATCAATTATCAATAGTAGTAGGAGCACTAAAATAAAAAAGGAGATTCCTGTTTCCTCGCAATAAGCTGGAACACGAATCTCCTGATGTTGATAGTAACAAGAAAACGAGTTATGCCATAATGTCCGGTAAATCTTTGAGTTTCTTCCCATTTAGCTGCCAGTAGTTAGCGCCTTGATACGCACCGCTACTATTAAGCTGGCCTTTATCTTGGAATATCTTGTATGTTAACGGTGATAGCTTCCAGTATTGCCCGCCAAACTCAACTTCACGCTCGCCGACTACTTTCGCGACTATCGATTTATCTGTTATGAACGAAATTTCATCTCCGTTTTTTAGACCCTTTTTGTAAAAGCTGAACAGTGCACCTTGCCGACGAGTTGTTGCAACGGCGTCGAATACTTTCTCTTTATTTATGTTGTCGGGGTATATGACAGTACCGTCAAATGACAATAGAAGTTGCCTGGCTAGGTCTTGATCAAGAGCAAATAATTCGCTATTTCCTACCTGATGTTTACTGAAAATTTCATGTAGCAAGCTTTCCTTGTCGTCGTAGTCTTCGAGCTCGATAGCGAAGTACCGTTTGAGTCCTGCAACATTGTAATAGCCATTAGCCTCTAAGAATCGCATACGCTCTGCATAATTGCCCGTTCCGGTCTTACCAATTTTAATGAGGCCTGTAACGGTCGTAGTCATAACGTAGATGATGCCTTTAGCCATATATGGATAGCTTAGCAGAGATGGATAAGCAGCAATAAATAATCGCATTATTTAGTGTAGTGCTGGTGATGTAGTGGTTTCCTTCCTCTGTCTTCTTAGTATACGGGCGCACGTCCCGCATCAATGTCGTTCGTCCCTAGGGCAAGCGCCTGGGGGCGCTCCACATTGACACGTGCCGATGCCAGCCCGCGCCTGTTTGACAGAGAGGCAAAAAGACCTCTCATTAAAACTAGGAGGGTCTATTATGGACACCAGTAAAGCAGTTAATAAAACAGCAGTGAAAATAGCTGAGATAAACGATGCGTTTCGTCGAAGTATGACTGGATGCACAGTAACGAGAGGAGTTCTAGAGCTTACATCTCTCTCAAACGAGATTTTTATGAAAGTGCGTGATTTCGATACATTTACTATCGATAACGATCCTTTCGATGAGCATGATTTTGGGTCTTTTGAAGTCTGTGGACATAAGTTATTTTGGAAAATTGATTACTACGATGAGGCGTTAGCCGGATGGTGCGACCCTCTCAGTCCGGAGTGCCACCGAATACTCACCATAATGTTGGCTGACGAGTACTAGTTAATCGTTAGCGATATTAAGATTTTGTTCCTGAGCATGACGTAAAACTGCTCAATTAAGACTATAATCAAGTAAGGAGACACCTATGAACTTAGCTAACCTTAGAACAAACAGTGAAGCTCGAGACAAGCTTGAGAAAGCAGCATTAATGGCTATTTGTGCTTGTTACTATTACGACCTTGCAGATACTGTCGATTCTATGACAGATGCAGAACTCGAAGAGATCGTTGCCAATAAAGGCGTACCGTGCGAATTATGTAACGAAGATTAGTTTTATGAAGTCCTGAGTACGACGAAAACTGCTTTAATCTTTGCGTATCCAGCCTTCTATATACCCATACAGCCACGCGAGTTTAACAAGTATCTTTTCGAAGAAGTTATAGATCATCTCTTTATTCACTATACGCCCATGCGTAATGACGACGGAACTTCTGAGCTACTACCTGACCACACATCAGTATTAGCAGATTCAAGGAGGGCTTTCATTGTTGTCGTTAAAAACTTAAGATCGCCATCTTCTATATACGCATCGTCTCGTAACTTTTCTATATAGGCTTGTGCCTTGGCTTCGACACGGCTATCTGGAAATACGAGAAGTAGTGCTGGATAGGTATCATCCGTCCACTCATCAGATTCGTAGTGCTTAAGGAGTGCATCGAGTCGCTTCTTCACAAGGTAGAACAAGTTATCGGTGAATATGTCGAGGAAGTATGCGTGTGACTCGGTGGTGATGTAGAGGTCTGGGAGTTGTTCGGGGAATCCATCAACGCCCTGCATTTCGGATCGGGTGTAGATTTTCATTTCGGATCCGTACTGCTGGATGAGGTGGATGTATGTCTGGTAGATAAGTAGACATTTTTGTATGAAGGGTTGGCCGAGCGACTTGTTTTTGTACATAGCATGGAGGACTGCCTCATTGAGGTTCTCATTTTCGCGTAAGTAGCGGATACCGTTATTGGTCAGATAGTATTCTGCGCCACGTCCGGCGAGCTTGTATGACGGCGCATAGTGTTTTGCTACAAGATTGTTTTTAACGAGTAGCTGTAATGTTCCGTATATAGTGACTGGGCTTTTCTGTCTATGGGTAGCGAGTAGTGTACTGGTAGCAAAGCGGAATTTGTAAAGGAGTTTGAGGAGGTCTAGTTGGGACTTCGTAAGTTTACGTTGTTTTAGTTGGTCTTTCGTCTTGGCAGTCTTCTTCATATTTTCTCTCTTATATGAATATATAATAGAAGGAGAATAAAAAGAAGTTAATGTATCTGATAAAAGTAATAAATATACCTAATATCGGTATTAGGTATAACTGTGCATAACCATAGCCCTAATTACTATTGAACTATACCTTCTTGAATAGTAAACTATACTTATATGAATAGTTACTAGAGGGTATATGGCTAGGACAAAGGGTTCAATTAAGCAAGAGTTTCCGCCTCCTGAGGAGGTACTTCTTAGCGAGGAAGAGCGTGTTGTCATATTAGCTGATCTGATGTTTGAACTTATTGCTGAACAGCTCACGCAGGAGGATAGCCATGCCTGAAGATCTGCGCATGAAGAACGCTGTTGCAGCTATCCGCGTCTCTACTACGAAACAAGGTACTGACGGTGATTCGCCTGATGCTCAAAAGGAACAAATAGAACGCTATGCCGAAAATAAAGGCATCGTCATAAAGAAGTTTTTTGTCTTTTTAGAATCTGCCTCAAAAGAACAGCAACCGATGCAGGAAGCAATAGATTACTGCAAAGACCCAAAGAATGAAATTGAATTGTTTATTATTAAATCAATTGATCGCTTTACGCGCGGTGGATCACTTTCCTACGACCTACTTAAAAGTCAGCTCGAGAAAAGCAATGTTAGCCTTATAGATATCTACGGGGTGATTAGCTCAACACAAGTAAACACCCTTGAGCACTTAGGTGTGGAATATAAATGGAGTATCTACTCCCCTAGCAAGAAGTCCGAAATCCTTGAAGCTGAACGATCCAAAGATGAGCTCCGCGATATTATGAGTCGTATGATTGGCGCTGAAGTCCGCTACACCCGTATGGGATATTGGATGCGACAACCTCCCTATGGCTACATCAGTGAAAAGATCGAAACAGTAAACGGCAAGCGTACGATTCTTAAACCCCACCCCGAAGAATCTAAATTTATCGTGAAGATGTTTGAGCTACGCGCTACTGGTCGTTATACCGATTCCGAGATTGCCAAGATGATTAACGACATGGGCTACAAGAATCGCCCACGTTATACGCGCGATAAACAAGGTCTCAGGCGTGAACGCGTCCAACTCCATCAAGGCAAAATGAATGATAAGCACCTGTGGCGCATTGTCCGTAGCCCTATTTATGCCGGTGTGAACGTTGAGAAATGGACGAACGGCGAGCCTGTTAAGTGCGCATTTGATGGACTCGTCTCAATTGAACTGTTCAATAAAGCCAATAAAGGTAAACGTCTCATCATAGAAGATCGAAACCGTAAGATTTACATACAAGATGATGAAGGGGCCAAAGAAAAGCACGTGCAAGGTAGGCGTAATGAAGAGTTCTCGTTTCGTCGCTATATCCTGTGTCCGCAATGCGAAAAGCCAATGCTTGGTAGTGCATCACGTGGCAAAGGGGGCAAATACTATCCTGCTTACCACTGCGACAAACGAGGTCACTATTTCCGCGTTAAGAAGCAAGATCTCGATGAGGTGGTTGACTCGTTCGTTAGCAACTTACGTATCTCTCCTGAGCGTGTTGAATTAGTATATAAGGCACTTGAGGGCTCATGGGAGCGTGCAGAAGCATCATACAGAACGAAGGTTGATACATTATCGTCGCAGATTGCCGACCTTCGATCTGAGGCCACTGTGACTGTCAATAAGTTAAAAGTCCTAACAAGTGACACAGCAATTAAATATATGGAGGAGGATCTCGTGAGAATAGAAGCAGATATCCAAAAACTAGAAGCCAAAAAAGCTGAGCTTGTCAGCAAAAAACCGGTCGATTTTAGCCGTGTTATGGCACGAGCCCGATATTTCGTGGAACACCTCGACGAATTGCTCGTAAAACAGATTGATCCAGTCAAAAAAGCACAGTTTTTCGGACTACTTTTTAGTAAAACCCCAACATACGATGAACTTAAAAGTGGAACACCCGCAAAAGGCCTACTTCACCCCTTATTAGACATAATAAAAGACCCATCCATTTCGGATGAGTCCCTTATGGTGATCCCGGCGGGGTTCGAACCCGCGATTTTCTGGATGAGAACCAGATGTCCTAGACCACTAGACGACGGGACCACTTTCTATAATATTATTCATGACCCCTCGTACATTGGGTTCTCATCCAGATTCTGGATGTCTTTTCTACTTTTCGTTGCAAACAACGAGGGCAGATGTCCTAGACCACTAGACGACGGGACCACGTGAGTGGAAATTATACCAGTTACAGAGACAAAAATCCAGCGGTGACACAACACTATTTCATGTATAATCGCACTTATGCTTTTTACGACACTACTCGTTTTACACGTTATAGCTGCGATAAGTTCTCTTGCGTATATTGCAGGGAGCCTAAAACAAAATGACCAGCTACAGCAACGTGTTTCACTTCATTCTCTGACAACCTCTCTCATTTCAGGAATAGTACTAGCCGTTATTTCGGATACGACCGCTCACAGCGTTTTATTGCACGCTATCTTATACCTCGTCCCGTACTCACTATTGTTTTTCATATCGGTTCGCAAGTCTTCGCTCAGAATCAATACACTCGAATACGCCATGCCAGCAATCTCTTTTTTTGGTCTATTCCTGCTTAATTTTAGTGCGCTTTAGATCTGAAAAGCCGTCATACAGTCGTTGTTAATTTAGTATGCGCTGTGGTAGGCATAAGCACGCTACGATACATGTATGGAAAAACCCGTGTTGTTCGGTCGCATACCAGAAATCCATAATGAATCTACACACGAGCTTGCACGTGAAGCGTCTTTTTTAGCTGATTCGGTAACGATACCCAAACCAAAATATCATCGCCTAGTTGGCTCTATTGCGATTGATGATGAATCTACGTGTGATGTTGACGATTCTATGGCTGTAGAGGAGCTAAGTGAATCTGAGACGATTATTCGCACTTCGATAACTGATGTTGCATCAGTCATTCCACAAACAAATGCAATCGCGCGCTATGCACTCGCTATGGTTGAATCGGTGTATGCGAAAAACGGACTGCTCGAAATACCGATGCTACCTGAGCGAATTAGTCATGGGGTCGCGTCTCTGCACCCGGACCAGCCACGACCCGTACTTACAAGTGTTATACACTACAAGCTTGGAGAAACCCCAAAGCTCCTTGATATTCGCAAAGAATTCACACAGCCTGAGCGAATGACAAAACAGCATATAGCATTGCTTCGAAAAGGGGAATTGCAAGACCCTGAAGCGCTCACTCGGTATAGACGACTCTCACAAGCAGCATTATTACTCGCTAAACGTCGAGAGCAACGAGCAGGGCTACAGCTGAGCGGAGGACAATCCAATCGATATAAGGGGGAAGGTGACGAAATTTTTGAGTTCACTCAAGACTATATTCCACCTGATGTTACGGTTCGAGAGTTTGCAATTATCACCAATGAGCTTGACGCTTCGTTCTTTCTTGACTATCGCATACCGATGCTGTTTCGTGTCATGGGCCCTTCAGATGAACGAGCTCGATATGCGATCACTCCTCTTATACATACAGCACTCGGGGTAGATCTATATACTCACAATACGTCACCCCTTCGACGTATTGCAGATTATATGCATCATATGAACTTTGATGCGTTCATTCATAATAAAGCTTATCCATTTAGTTTAGATTTTCTTGAGAATTACAGCGAATTAATAAATACCGTACGTGAACATCGGCGAGCTATCGGTATAGACAGGGCAGCACATGTATTAAAACAGTACGGTTTCAAGCAGGCGACACCTTATGTCGACCTTTCTCAGTCTTCACACAATCGAACACATAATCCTAAGAAACTTGCACGACACCTTTTTCCAAAAGAGACGGGTCAACATGAGCGCTACCTGCAATCACTCTCAAAAAAGACTCTGAGTGAGTCGCCACGATTATTATTAGAAACACTCGAACATGCGCAAAACAGCGGTGCTGTTGCTTACAAACATGAAGTGAAAAAACGACGTGGTGAATTTCATGCTCAGACTTATATTTTCTTACCGGAACAAATGCACCTCGTACATGTAGAGACCGTAGACAAAGATAAAAATCGAGCCCCTATTGCAAATATGGAGCTTTGTCTGCGAGGCATAACAAAAAAACAGAGCGATACAAATCAACACCACGAAACAAACGGAATGTTACGGATTTATCCAATATATGCAGGGGAAACCACCTGCGAGAAGACTATCTTTTCGGCGATGACAAATCATGCGCACCGAAGTGGCATACAACTCACCGCTGTACGCACCTATTTACTCCTTAGGCACCAGAATAGTTACATTTACGCTACGGAGTATAAAGCAGGGGAGAGTGGGGAAATACACTTTGTTGGTTACGGCACTTCTAAACCTCGTGCACGTATTGATGGGATGTCAAAAGCAACTGAATGGCTCAAACTTCAACCAGACGCCCATGACTATTCGTCGCTTTCGTCTTCTATCTCATGACCGATAATCTCTTCGAGTAAGTCTTCTATGGTGACTATACCGGCAATCTTATCATCCTTTTCAACAATCAACATGTGTCGCTTGGATGCAATAAATTTCCTAAATAGGGTATCGAGCGCCGTCATTGAACCAATCGTTACTGCTTTGTGTTTTGGAAGCTCAGAAACTGGCCATGGGCGCTCATCAAAATCAATATCAACAAGATCTTTGAGCATTATAAACGAATGACAGTTAGTACCATCACGATTGAATATCGGGATTCGGCTCCAATTCTGGTCTTTAAGCTCATCAACAAGCCGACCGTCTACGACGCTGTCGTTATGAAGATGATAGACATGCTCAACAGGTGTCATAATTTCACGTACCTTTTTTTCACTCAGTTGCAAGGCATGCTTTACTATCTCTACTTCATCCTCATCGAGCTCACTCCCTGGTCCGATATGTTCAGAGATGATAAGCCCGAGTTCGCGCCGGGTGTGCAACACGTGCGCTGATTTACCAACAAGTCTATTTAAGAGAAGTTCTAAAGTTTTCGTTATGGGATAAGCGCTGTAAGCAATGACACGTATCGGTTTTGAAAACATAGAAATCGCTTTGAGCGACCTACTAACTGCAATTGCCTGAGGTGTAATTTCAGCAAATACTACAAGCAACAAGGTGCTCACGATAATCGCCGCAAACCCATTAAGCCCATCCGTTAAAACTACAGACGTAGCTGACGCAAACGCAACATTAGCAAGTAGTATGCCTGAGAGGTAAAAGTGCACATTCTTACGAATCGGTAGAGCACGTTTTGCGTCCTTATTACCTATTTTTGCTTTGCGACGTAAATCTTGCACGTCGAGCGATAGGAGTGCCACATTTAACCCAGAGCAAACTGCTGATCCCAAAATGAGACAACCGGCAGCCATATATATCACAATATTGTGCATGAATGTATCTAGTATACCAGCCCTTGTATTCAAGAGGACAAATGCGGATAATAAACGTAAGCGTGTTATATACGCGTATTTTGTTTATGGGATTATTTTCAAAAAAGAATTCGGGTGGGAACGGTGTTGGATCCCAAGATGAAAAGCAAAAAGCTGACATCATAATCAATAGTATTGATGACGGCGTGGTATTGGTTGACGCAACAAATGTGGTCCTCGTTTTTAATCCAGCAGCAGTCGCTATGAGTGGCTGGTCTCAACAGGAAGCGCTAAACCTCGATTATAGATCTATCGTGAGGCTACTAGATGACAAAGGTGAGCTTAAGGATGATGCCTCAAATCCTATACAGCAAGTGCTCGTATCTGGCAGTCCTGCAAGAGACAATACCGCGGTACTCCAGCGTAAAGACGGCAAACAATTGTCTGTAGATATTAGTGTATCGCCACTTTTAGACACCGCAGGCAAAGCAACAGGCGCGGTGGCAATAATTCGCAACGTTGAAGAACAAAGAAAACAAGATAAACAGCGTGCCGACTTTATTAGCACAGCCAGCCACGAAATGCGTACGCCCGTAGCTGCCATTGAAGGCTACCTCGCACTTGCGCTCAACGACCGCGTGGCATCTATTGATGCCAAAGCACGTGATTATCTCGAAAAAGCCCACGCGAGCACTCAGCATCTAGGAAAACTTTTCCAGGATCTTCTCACGAGCGCAAAAGCTGAAGATGGCAGACTCTCTAACCATCCGGTCATTTTAGAAATGAGTGAGTTTGTCGAGAAACTCGTCGAAGATTTACGTTTTACCGCCGAAAAAAAGGGTCTCGGGCTTGAGCTCTTGATGGGAGGCCAGCAGTCAAACGCAACAAAAAGTATTGATGCAAGCAAGAAGTTAGTAAAACCACTCCTCTACGTTCATGCCGACCCCGAACGAGTCCGTGAAGTGATAACAAATCTTTTTGATAATGCAGTTAAATACACAGAGGCTGGAAAAATATCTGTAGGCATAACCGGCGATGATCAGGTTGTTCAGCTAAGGATTAGTGATACTGGCCCTGGTATACCAAAAGAAGACGTTCCGCATCTTTTTCAAAAATTTTATAGAGTCGACACGTCAGCAACGCGTACCATCGGCGGTACAGGTCTCGGGCTATATATTTGTCGAAAAATCGTTGAACTTTATAGCGGTCGTATATGGGTTGAGAGCGAAACCGGTACCGGTAGCACCTTCTACATAAATCTTCCACGTATTCCAAGCGAAAAGGCCGTAAGAATGCAAACGCAGGAATCTACGGTACAACCGGAAATCCAAGCGCCGTCAATATTATGAAGAAAGTAGCTTTAAAATATGAAAGAATGCTACAATGCAACTAATGCTTAAAGAATCAGTAATAAGGAGAGGGTAATGGCAAAGATTCTGCTCGTGGAGGATGACAATAATTTACGCGAGATCTACGAGGCGCGACTTATGGCGGAAGGATACGATATTGTATCTGCTCGGGACGGCGAAGAAGCGCTCAGTGTTGCCATAAAAGAAAAACCTGATCTGATTATTTCTGATGTCATGATGCCAAAAATAAGCGGGTTCGACATGCTTGATATCCTCCGAACTACCGAAGAAACCAAAAATGTTAAGGTGATCATGATGACCGCTTTGTCACAGGCTGAAGACAAGGCTCGCGCAGAAAAGCTAGGAGCTGATAGATATCTGGTCAAATCACAGGTTACGCTTGAAGATGTCGCCAAAGTTGCCAAAGAAGTACTCGATGGCACATCAGTAAATACACCAGGTACTGCGACAGCCAGCCCAGCTCCTGTTGCCGAACCAGCAACACCAACTGCTTCGACTCCGGCACCTGCTCCAGAACCAACTCCAGCGCCAGCACCTGAACCGGTGGCAACCGATTCAGCGACAGCCAGCCCAGCTCCTGTTGCCGAACCAGCAACACCAACTGCTTCGACTCCGGCACCTGCTCCAGAACCAACTCCAGCGCCAGCACCTGAACCGGTGGCAACCGATTCAGCGACAGCCAGCCCAGCTCCTGTTGCCGAACCAGCAACACCAACTGCTTCGACTCCGGCACCTGCTCCAGAACCAACTCCAGCGCCAGCACCTGAACCGGTAGAACCAGTTGAGGAAGCTGAACCTACCTTGCCAGCATCATCTGCTAGTCAAACAGTTGCAGAGACAGAGGAAAAAGCGATAGCAGCACAACTTGAATCCATCATTAATCAGAGTGTCGCAGAAGCGGCAACGACGGGTGAACCTGCCAAGACAACAGAGAGTAATCCAGTACCAACACCACCAGAACCAACTCCAGCACCAGCTCCAGCAATACCACAGAAAAAAGTTATTGAACCTATTAGTGACATGACTGCAAGTATGGCTCCAAAACTTGAAGAACTTGCTGCAAAAGAAGCTGCAAAAGAAGCAGCAGGCGCATCGACTGCACATGTCGCACCCGTACCAGAAGATAAGATAGACCCAAACGCAATCGCGCTATAATACATACTATGAGACTCAATCGCTATATAGCGAGTCACTCAACACTATCACGTCGTAAAGCAGACGAATTAATAGCTGCGGGGAAAGTTAAGGTTAACCGCACTACTGCTCATCTTGGTACAGAAGTACAAGAGGGAGATACAGTCATCGTAGATGGTCAGCGACTAGAGCCAACAAAAAAAGCAAGCATTGTGGTGCTACTGCACAAACCGGCAGGTTATGTGTGTAGTAAGGACGGCCAGGGTGCACCTACGGTATATGATTTAATTTCACCCAACCTCCACTATCTCAATATCGCTGGGAGGCTTGATAAAGACTCGAGTGGTCTCGTTATATTTACGAATGACGGCACATTACTGCAAGCGTTGACTCACCCAAGCAACGACAAAGAAAAAATTTATCATGTCGTGCTCGCAAAACAACTCGAAGACGGCGCCATCGCCTCGTTTGCGAGCGGAGTTAACATCGGTGATGAACGTACAAGCAAGATGAGCGTCGTACCTTTGAACAATAAAAATACATATGAAGTCTCAATACATGAGGGACGAAACCGACAAATCAGACGAAGCTTCGAAGCGTTGGGATATAAAGTAGAGCAACTTCACCGCATTAAACTTGGTCAATACGAAATTGGGCGCCTCGCGCCAAAACAGTATCAGATTGTATAGTAATCTGTTAAAAATATGTTATAATTTACACAATACTTAAGAGACGTTCGTACAAAGTTCTACGAGTAGAGCAGTGAAAGTCATTAAAAGGAAAAAACTAAGTCTCTATGAAGAAAAGTCACGTACCAATTGTAGCCATAGTCGGTCGAGCAAATGTGGGCAAAAGCAGTCTTTTTAACGCGCTCCTTGGTCGCCGAGAAGCTATTGTCGCGAATGAACCCGGAACGACACGTGATTCTATTACTGCGAAGGCAGAGCTAGAGAGCGGAAAACAGTTTTGGCTCGTTGATACTGCGGGTTTAAAAGACGCTGCTGATGCATTTGAGCTCACTATTCAGGACCAGATTGTCGAAGCTGCAAACAGCGCCGATGTCATTCTTGTCACCGTAGACGCCACTACCATCATCACCGATGAAGACCGCCGTGTTGCGAAGCTCGCATTCAAGAGTGGTAAAAAACTAATTCTACTCGTCAATAAGTGCGATAAAGCTAAGAAAAACCAAATCGCGCAATTTGAAAAGCTTGGCATCAAACCGCTCATCGCAACCAGTGCTACGCAAAAACGAGGCTTCGATGAGCTCGAAGAAGCACTTGACGAACTTCTCCCGGTAGCAACCATTCAAGAAGCTGATGACCGTATTCGCATCGCATTGCTCGGACGTCCAAACGTGGGCAAGAGTAGCTTATATAACGCCCTCGCAAAGAAACAGCAAGCCATCGTCGCCGATCGTGCAGGGACAACAAGAGATGTAAATCATACACTTGTTAAGTATATGGGCAGGGAATTAGAGATTCTTGATACTGCGGGCATTCGTCGGAGCGGTCGCATAGAGAAGGGTGTCGAGCAATTCAGCGTCTTACGGTCTCTTCAAGCTATAGAGCAGGCAGATATCTGTTTTTTACTGATAGATGCGAATGAGCTCAGTGTTGCACTCGACCAGAAAATCGCCGGCCTTATAAAGGAAGCAGGCAAGGGGCTCGTGATCGTCGTCAGCAAATGGGATATCAAAGAAAAGGATGCCTTTACCCGAGATGATGTCGCCCCTGGCATAGCATATGACTTCAATTTCGTACCTTGGGCTCCGCTCATATTCACCAGTAGCGAAACGGGCAAGAACGTCACCAAGCTTTTCGATTTAGCGCTTGAAATCATGGCGCGTCGCGCGCAGAGTATTACAACAAGAGAATTGAACAATTGGCTAAAGCGTGTGACTGATCGCGTACCGCCTGCAGGACTTAAAAATCGCTTGCCTAAACTGCGTTATATGGTTCAAGAAGAAGGCAACCCTATTCCTGCATTCAAGATTTTTGGTTCTCAAACACGATTCCTCCACTGGAGCTACCGCCGACACATGGAGCGCATGCTCAGAGAGCAGTGGGACTATATCGGCACACCGGTACAGCTTTGGTTCATTGACCGCGACCCACCTCCTGAGAGGAAATTTAAAAATAACGGCAACAGAGATAAATACGTCGATTCCCCAGAGTAATCTTTTATGTCGAACATGCTTGAGGAAACTAAGTATTACGTCCAGACTCACAATGCGAGCTTTGAGCTTCCATACGTACATACCCATAAAAAGCTTGATGAGTACCTAAAGCAAATGGTGCAAGAAAATCCACAGGTAAATGATGTGGTGGCACTTGCAATATTCGATTTCAACACAGAACTAGAATATAGCGATTTTTCAGATACAATGCGTCGTATCGAGGGCGACAAACTACCCGAAAGTATCACTGAAGAAGAAATACTTGCTACATCGTGGCGTGCAGACATTGAAATTCCTGAACTTGCGCATACATCGTTTAATCTCGCTTACGACGCGATAGAGCCAGTAACTTTTTGGACCCCACAATCTGACAATAAAAAGGTACCTCTGCTGCTTGCGCCAGTAGTGACCGAGCCAACTCACGAATCTCCAAGAATGATACAGCAAACCTTATTTGAAAAAGGCATCGTAGTTTCTATACATACAATCATCTGCTCGATGAGAGGCTCTGGTTTTGATCCCATTTATCACGGACCCCGTCAGACCGAATACACAGAGCAACACTTCGGTTTATTCTTGCGTAAAAAATCAGGACTCGATACATAAGTCAACCTTATCATGATGCTTTTGCACAACCTTCTAAGGCAAGGCTATGCGCAACTCCGATAACAGCTACGAAACACTACGCATAAACACTTCATTTCCTGTACACTGACTCTATATGGGTTTATTTGATAGAAAGAAAACAAGCTACTATGAGTCACAGCCACTTTACACGCTCGGCAATTCGCAGACGCTGCTTGTCGTTGGCCTTGGTAATGCCGGCAAACAATACACGCAAAATCGACACAATGCTGGCTTCATGACCGTGGACCGCTACCACGATTCGCATGATTTTAGTGATTGGATAGAGAAAAAAGACTTACGTTGCCTTATGGCAATTGGTGATGTCGGTAGTACGCGCGTGATTTTGATAAAGCCAACAACCATGATGAACCTGAGTGGGGAAGCCGTTCAGAAAGTGATGCATTTTTATAAACTGCAGGGCGCAGACACACTAGTGGTATATGACGAACTAGATATTGACTTTGGTGTGATTCGCACACGAAACGGTGGTAGTAGTGGCGGTCATAATGGCATCAAGTCGCTCCTTGCGCACACAGACGATACCTTTGGCCGTATTCGCATCGGTATCGGTCCCAATCCGCCAGCTGGCGGATCCAAGAAGATATCGACAGCAAATTTTGTTCTCCAAGACTTTTCGCCTGAGCAAAAAGAGGCGCTTCCGAAAATCATCCGAGAAGCATGTGCAATGATAGATGAACGAACGGTCGGCCCACTCGCAGACCGCACCGTGCCAGTACTTTAGCGGATACGCTTGACTGACCCGTCTTTCGTTATTCGTATTATTTGAGAAGGTGTTCGACCTGACAAATCTCCACCGTCGACATAGAGCGCTATTTTTTCACCGAAAAGTTCTTTCGCCTGTTGCACACTGGTAACAGTCGGTTCTCCGGCGAAATTCGCACTGGTCGTCGCCAGTGGTCCCGTTTCTTTCAGGAGCATTCGTAACTGCTCGTCTACAGGAATACGCACCGCGAGTGAACGCAAGCCCATATGCAAATGTACGAGCGAATCTGGAGCTGACAAGATAACACTCACCGGAGCTGGCCAGTACATTTCTGCACATGCGATTTCGTCTGCCGGAAACCCGAGCGCTAAAAGCTGTTTCGTATCAGCTGCGATCACCGTTCCAGGCTTGCCATCACGATTTTTGAGATTATACATAGCGTTTACCGCTTGAGGGTTAAAAACCGAGCACGCAAGCCCGTAGACTGTATCTGTTGGTAAAACTACGACGCTTCCTTGCTCAATCGTTTTCAATAGTTGAACATCGTTCACTGAATTATATCCGTTCCAGAATATGTAACCCTCTATTGTACTGTTCTTGCAACTTGCTGGCGACGATGTCTAGGTCTCGCAATGGAGCCTCAAAGGGCTCACCTACCGTAACGACTACGGTTGGTCGTGCATGGTACCCACGCACTCGTCCCTTCACAATACCAATGGGAAGCATCGGCACTCGATTACGACGTGCAATGAGATTTGCTCCTGGAAGTACATCTTCAACTATATCCCCATCTTTACGTGTCCCTTCGGGAAAAATAACGAGTTTCATATCTTGTTCACCTGCATCAGAATTACTACCAAGCACGAATCGCCCCCATTTTAAAAACATTGGTTGCCATCGAGGATCGGATGACATGTCTCGATCGATAGGGAAGGTGCGCATTTTTCCGTACAGTCTCACAGTGAACGGATTTTCCATGTTCTCACGTTTTGACATGAAATACGGCTGACCTTCGCCGCTCTTTTTGCCAAGCTTCGCCAAAGCAGTCATATCAAGAAAGCTTCTATGAGTCGGTGCAACGACCACCGTACCAGCCTCCTTATATCGCTCAATATCCTGATCATCGATCAAAATTTTATGTGCAGCTAAGGAAGTCGCAATACGTACAGTGGCAGTTACAAATGGAGAGAATTCAAGCTCATTACCCGCAGAGGTGAGCTCTTGTGGTGTTCGATCAAGATAGTTCTCAATAGCGGTGTATGGTTTTGTCATTATTCAAGACTCTACAATTAGAATCCCAACAATGCAAGAATAAGCGCTATGAATGAAATAAATTAACGCCGTAACTTTTTCCAATAAAAAGAGCCTACAGAGGGTGAAAAGTGCCTCTGGCACTTTGGAAACGAATCTTCCGTTGAAAACTTGTTTTCAATCGTGAAGTTCGGCGGTCGCAGCATGCGACTGGGCACCGCTTGGGATGTCTATAAATAAATAAGAGCCTACAGAGGTGAGATATGCCTTTGGGCATATCGGAACCCGCAGACTGATTGCGAACTTGTTTGCAATCATCGTCGAGGGCGGGTCGGGATTCGGCTGAAGCCATGCTTCACCGAAATCGTGACGTGGGCACAGATCTTTTCGCAAATAAAAAGAGCCTACAGAGGGGGTGGGCACCGCTGTAGGCTCTTTACACCCTTCAACCCACCTTGAAGGCCTTCCTCAATATATCTCGCAGAGTATATCGAGGCCCACTCAAAGGTTTATCCGCTGACACTAGCCCAAAACTCTAATATGACGAGAGGGAGGAGCGGGGTTAAAGGGAATAACTGTTTTAGAGTTTAAGTCTTACTCCTATCTGAGCTAGAACTTGCGCTTAAAGGCGTGGAGGGTAACAACGACAAAAAGCAACTCTAAAACGTTAAATCCTATCAATTTTGGTGATAGAATTTAGGGGGTAAAAGGTACGTAATGCATCATATAATAGATGCTTACAGTTGCTATTTTAGCAAAAAAGTGGCTTTATGTCAATACTTAAGGACATTTTTGTATTATTAGCAATTATGTATTATGAAAACTCTTACGCTTAGCGACCACCTTACCGAACGATTCTCCTATGCAACACCTGAGCTCAGTACATTGACTTGCGAAGGCGTTGATTCAGAACTGCTTTTTTCGCTTCCCAGAGTCGCCATCGTCGGTAGCAGAAAGGCAACCCCATATGGTATTAAAGTCACGGAAAATTTAGCGAACGAACTCGCAAAACAGGGCGTCGTCATTGTCAGTGGACTTGCTTATGGCATAGATATTACTGCTCATAAGGCGACACTCTCCGTTGGAGGACGTACCATCGCTGTGTTGCCTTCGGGCATATCACGAATTTATCCTGTAGTTCACACGAAGATAGCGCAAAAAATATCCGAATCCGGCTTGCTCGTAAGTGAATATCCTGCCGAACACCATCCCCGTAAAATTGAATTTTTAGAGCGAAATCGTCTCATCGCAGGCCTGAGTGATCTTGTCGTTGTTACTGAGGCTGCAGAGCACTCAGGGAGTCTTAACACCGTACAGCATGCAATGAAAATGAACATTCCTGTCGCCGCTGTTCCTGGACCGATTACGAGTCTTTATAGTGCAGGTACGAACGCGCTCATTAAAGAAGGTGCTCACCTGATTACTTCAGCTCAAGATATTCTCGCTTTGCTCGATATCGACACGCACAGTACACCCTCAAAAACTCGGGTGGTGAGCGACCCAGAAATACAGGCGCTCCTAGATTTACTTGCCCGAACTCCCCTTGAAACCACAGCAATAGCGCTCGAGCTCGGCATTGATACGAAAAAACTGCTTAATCATTTAACCATGCTCGAATTAAGCGGAGATGTCGAACAAAACGCAATCGGTATCTGGCAGTTAAGATAAAACTTGCCAGACCATAGCTGGGTACGATAGACTTACGCGATTGTCTTATATACAGCCCGACGCGTATACTAAGCGCTAATGGTAAGGAAAAACACACTTGAGTAAAAAACAGCTTGTCATCGTTGAGAGTCCGGCGAAAGCACGTACTATCGAAAAATTTCTTGGAAAAGATTATGTGGTCCGCAGTAGTTTCGGTCATATTCGAGATTTGCCTAAAAAAGGTTTAAGCATTGATAAAGAAAACGGATTCATGCCGACATATGAAGTGAGCTCTGACAAGAAGAAGGTAATCAGTGAACTTAAAAAAGAGGCAAAGCAAGCCGAATCAGTCTGGCTCGCATCTGATGAAGACCGCGAAGGAGAAGCCATAGCGTGGCATTTATGTCAGGCGCTCAAGCTCCCTGTTGAAACGACAAAACGAATCGTTTTTCATGAAATTACCAAGCCAGCGATAGAGGCCGCAATAAATAATCCTCGAAATGTTGACGTACACTTAGTCGATGCGCAACAAGCCCGACGCGTACTCGATAGGCTTGTTGGTTACGAGTTGAGCCCGGTACTTTGGAAAAAGATTCGACCAGGCTTGAGTGCTGGTCGTGTACAATCCGTCGCTGTTCGTCTCATTACTGAGCGAGAACGCGAGATTAAAGCCCATGAAGCCGACAAAACAGTAAAAGTAACCGCCGATTTGCTTACAACGACAAAAGACATTCTGACTACTGAGCTTTCAGTGAAACTACCGAGTATCACTGATGCGCGTGAACTGCTCGAACACGCAAAGACAGCAACACTCACAGTAACCTCAGTCGAGAAGAAACCAGGTACCCGAAGTCCTTCGGCACCGTTTACGACGAGTACTCTCCAGCAAGAAGCGAGTAGTCGGCTCGGCTACGGCGTGAAACAAACCATGACCCTCGCCCAACGTCTCTATGAAAACGGTCACATCACATACATGCGTACCGACAGTACGGTATTGTCAAAACAAGCACTTGGCTCAATTGCGGGCTATATTGAAAAGACATTTGGTGAAAAATATCATCAATTTAGGCAGTATGCGACCAAAAACGAATCCGCTCAAGAGGCCCATGAGGCAATCAGACCTACACAGGTAGACAAACGAACAGCAGGCGACGATGATCAGCAACGAAAACTATATGAACTTATTTGGAAACGATCGGTTGCGTCACAAATGGCGCAAGCAACAGTTGAAAAAACTGAGGTCACCGTAGCAATTTCAGATAGAGCAGAAGTACTTGAAGGCAAGGGAGAGGTACTTATTTTCGACGGCTTTTTAAGTGTCTATGGGGGTGGCAAGGAAGATAAATTAATACCCCCCCTCAAATCTGGTGATGTACTTACACTAGAAAAAATGATTGCTCGAGAAGTGTTCAGCAGACCTCCAGCTCGCTACAGCGAAGCAAGTCTTGTCCGAAAGCTTGAAGAAATGGGCATCGGTCGGCCTTCAACGTATGCGCCGACGATTGGAACCATTCAAGACAGAGGATACATAGAAAAACGTGACCTAGAAGGAGACGAGCGCCCTGTTAAAGAACTAACCCTCGAGGAAAATTCAATAACAGAGCTTGAGCAACAAGAACGTTTTGGTGCCGACAGAAACAAACTGGTCCCTACACACCTTGCAGAAGTGACAACTGATTTTTTGGTAAAACATTTCCTGCCTATTGTGGATTACGACTTTACTGCAAACGTAGAAGCGGAATTCGACGACATTGCTGATGGCAAAAAGCAATGGAACGCGATGATTGCAGATTTTTATAACAAGCAATTCCATCCTCTCGTTGACGCATCGGATGACATTTCACGATCTGAAAGCTCACAAGCGCGAACGCTTGGTACTGACCCTGCAAGTGGCAAGCCACTCATTGCTCGCTACGGACGTTTTGGGCCAATGTTACAGATCGGAGAAGCTGAAGACGAGGAAAAACCCCGTTTTGCACCACTCCCAGCCAGCACAACGCTTGATACCGTGACATTTGAACAAGCACTCGAGATGTTCAAATTGCCCCGACTTGTTGGTGTAACCGCTGACGGAGAAGACATAAAGGCGAATATTGGTCGATTTGGACCGTATGTACAGGTAAAAAAGGACTACTTCTCAATAAAGGGCTATGATCCACTTACTATTACCGAAGCGGAAGCCAGAGAAGTTATCGCAACCATAGCCGAAAAACGCCGTCCGATTAAAGAGTTCCCTAGTGGTATACAGATTCTCAACGGTCCTTATGGGCCTTACGTTAAAAAAGACAAGACCAATGCTCGGATTCCGAAGGATACTGACCCAGAACAGTTAACCGAAGCCGACGCACAGGCACTTCTAGACGCTGCACCAAAGACCAAAAAACGCTTTGTCCGACGCAAGAAGAATTAAGCTTAAACGCTATCTGTAGGACCACATTTTGCTAAACCTCACAACTTGTAGGGCAGGGGTGTATATTTTGTAGTAATATTCACATGCCTTTTTTCTGCTATTTTTACGAAAAACTGGTATTATAAATCTATAAGAAAACAATTGTTGACTTTTAAAAACTTTTGTTTTACAATAGATTAAATTATTAGAAAGTAGCAGGGAAGCATGGCTGAGACAAACGACCAGGTGCAGACACTGAATTTAGAAAAAATTGTAACCGATATATTAGCAACCATTGACCGTGAACGAGAACGCGAAATTATCGCTCGTCGCTACGGCCTCTATGACCGCAAAGAAACATTAGAACAGATTGGTGAACTCCTTGGTATCACCAGAGAGCGTGTCCGTCAGCTTGAAAAAGCTGTCATGACCAAGCTTAAAAGTGTCGCCGCAAAAGATCTCCCGCACATGAATGAAATCGAACAGGTCTTCTCAAAAATCGTGACCGATATGGGTGACGTTGTACGAGTCAGTGAAGTTGCCGAAATTTTAAACTCCCAAGCTACAAAGATTGATCATGCACGCGTTGCCTTCATCGCTCAGATTGCTCCAAACTTGACCCACCTTGGCGAGAACGATCATTTTCATAATGCCGTATCTCTCAAAGCCAAGCACACTGAAAAGAGCATTCGAGAGCATGTTGGACACGTTATTGAAGCCATCAAGAAGATTGGCAAGCCAGTTAAGATTGAAGAAATTGCAGGGGCAATGGGTCATCCTGATGCCAAGGCAGTTAAAGCACTCGCATCAGTCAGTAAAAACCTTGCAACACTGAACGGTCGTTGGGGTCTTATCAAGTGGCCAATGGTCAACCCGAAGAATATTCGCGACAAAATCTATGTTGTATTACACGAAAATGGCAAGCAAATGCACTTCGGCGACATTGCAGAAGCAATTCGTAAGTCTGATTTCCGCCGTAAAGACGTCACAACGCAGGCGATTCACAACGAGCTTATTAAAGACAAACGATTTATCCTTGTAGGACGTGGTATCTACGCACTTAAGGAATGGGGCTTCAAACAAGGGACTGTTGCAGACGTCATTACTGAAGTCCTTACAGAGGCTGGAGAACCACTACACCGAGACGAAATCGTCAAGCGCGTGCTCAAGAAACGTTTTGTTAAAGAAACGACCATCCTTTTAAACCTTCAAGGTAAGTCACAGTTCAAACGCACCGCTAAAGCCACCTACACCTTAGCCGTATAATATTCTATCTTTTAGCTTAGTCGAGCTCATGAGCGTTTAAGCAGTAATTAATGTACTTTTATGAGTAGCAAACCGCGCAAAAAAATATCTGATATGTTTGGTAGAAACCTTGAGGTCGCCCTTAGACTGCCGGCTGTTGGCAAAATAGTGAATGATATCGCAACGCATATGGATGAACCTGGCGGTACTACGCGTAGAAACGTTCTGACGCGTGCCGGATACAAACAAACATCTGCCGGATCAAGCTTACAAAAAATTCAAGGACTTATCTCCGATCATGTGGTCGTATCGATACCAACATATGAATCATCGTCTAGAGGCATGTATCCAGCGCCTGAGACACTTCACATAACAGAAGAAGGTGCTGAACGGATTATAGCAATCTACACCCAGGACATAAGTGAACGACAGCTCGTTATCGATGCGCTTTTGCAACGATACCCTCATCTTGGTCAATAAATATACTTTCACGGTATTTATGAACGTTTTGCGAACATTTATTATAAAGCTCGAGGTTACTTAAAATAAATAACTAATAACGAATAGCACACTAAATCTTATAAACAGTCACCAGCAGAGCAGTAGGAACAAAATTAAAAAAACTAAAAAACATCACAAGAAAATAGCGCAAAATTTTTTATTTTTTTGTGGTGGGTGAGATCGAAAAGCGAACATGACTAGATGTCGCACAATGTATATTTTGCGACTCTTTATAAGGTGTAACAGATGATTAGCCATGTCACCCTAAACGGGGGACTTTTTAGCCATACGTCATTTTTTTACGTAAATGCTTCGTGTGCGTCGTAAACTTAAGTGTCTGTTGATTGCTATGGATTCGTCTATGATAGGAATGTCGCAATTTCTACTATAGTGCTTAAGTTATCCACATTCCTGCGCGTGAAAACTTGATTTTTCACGTTTTTATATTTTTACTATACTACTCTCCCCTGTTATATCCCCTATTTCCCTATCAATATTTGACATTCTTGCATTTGTGTTGCAATATATATTTTTTATATATTATGAACATTTTACGAACGCGCAGGTAAGAGTAGTGGGCTTCGTTCTCTACCCCACAAACCTTCAGCTATAAAATAGTTTTACTACCGTGTTACTTCGATTTACTTAACAAATACCCTATCATCGACACGCACGTCTATATATTCTGTTGGCGTACTCCCCTGCTCTTTAAGGTATTGGAGCGTTTTAATGAGCGCTCCAACTTGGGTTCGAGATTCTCGTTCAGGTGTCACTTTCCCATAATATGAAACACTTTCAAAACGTATATTCATTTCTCTTTTTTGCACATTGAATTCAATAGCAGTCACCTTTGGACGAAAGGGCTCTGAACCATCGCATTCCTTCAGCAATAGAGAAATAAGTCCAATCTCCGACTGTGTCAGTATTTGGGCACCAATCGTAGTATCAACTCCTACAATAGTAATAATTGGTAATGAGGCGAAATTTGCTGCAATTACGTCGCTCGTTGCCTCGCTCGTTACAATTCCAGCGGTGCTAATAACACCCTGCATATTTGACTGTTGACGCTGTATGCGAATGAGTGGTTCAGCAATATGGAGAATGACTTGGAGTTGCCGACCTGCCAGTGGCACTACCGCCACAACTTCTTCGGCTTCAGGGATAGCAGTTCGAATTTCTGATTCTAATCGCTCTGAGCTCAAGGTAATTTTTGAGCGGTAAGCAAGTTGCTTTGTGAGAATCCCATCTGTAATGCGCTGGTAATCTTCGATCGACCTGTAGTGGTAACTGCTCCCTTTGACCCGTACCGTAGTACTCGATAAGGAAATATTCATAATGAGCAAAATAATAATCACCCCAACTATGGACCACTGTATAAATACTGAACTTAACCGAGAAAATGTATGCTTAGCCGAATCGTTTTTTGTCGCTGGTTGCTTTAGCGTACTGACGCGTCGTACCATGGGCTCTTTATGTTCAGGACGATAATAACGCATTATATTCGCATTCTGGCGCGGTTCGATTTGCGGTTGTCTACCTGGTGGTGTTTCTCTATTTTTTCGTAATTTCATAAGTTGAGTGTGCTTCTTTGAAAGATCATTGAGCTTTTTGTGACTGTGCGACCTGTATTATTTTTTCCGCGATAGCTTCGGCAGCATGAGGCGTCGCAAGCAATTGAATTGAAGCTTCAAGTTCATGTCGTCTTTTTTCGTCTGCTAATAATGCTTCTAAAGCACCGGCAAGCTCAGTCATCGCATCGGCTTCGTTCACGATAATTGCAGCATGTTTATCTAGAATTTCTCGTGCATTTAACAATTGATGACCACCTGAGAGCAATGGATTTGGAACAACGATACAAGCCTTGGCTTGAAGCGCAAATTCTGCCATATTAGTCGCCCCAGCCCTTGTAACAACGATATCAGCTGCAGCACTATAGAGATGGATATCTTCTAGAAAACTGAAAAGGTGCAAGCGAGCTCGCAAGTCGTCTTTTAATGTACGCTCATATGCGCTTCGTGTTTCTTCAAAGAGCTTTTGCCCTGTTACATGAAATATATGTACATACTCGTTTTGAAGCAAGCGTGGTGACTGCTGAATTATTACTTCATTTATTGAACGCGCACCGAGACCACCGCCGACTACAAAGATTACCTTGTCTTTGGTGTCTAAGCGCAATTCTTGACGAGCATTTCTCTTAACCTCATCGTCGACCAATGCAAAATCACCACGGAGCGGTATACCTACTCGAAAAGTCTTCTGTTGATCATATTGATGATAAAAATGCGGTTCATAAGCGGTCAGGTGAAGTGTGGCGTGCTTTGCTATCAATCTATGAGCAAGTGAGATCATGGCGTCAGAATCGTGAGTTATGTATGGAATTCCACGCATATGTGCTGCGATACCAACCGGTGCTCCTACATACCCACCTTTTAGGAATATCACTGTGGGTCGCTCCTTACCTAGGAGTAACCATGCTTGGACAATACCACTTAAAAACCGGAACGCATCTCTCACATTCCAAAAAATCGTTTTTACGTCGATTATTTTTCTTAGTAAAGACTCGCCATGGTATCTTCGGTATTTACCAGCCTGTATATAGGCTCGTTTATCTATAGTCGCGCAACCATCCAGAATCTTATTGAGTGGATCTTTCTTTTGGCCAACCGAAACAATTTCAATAGTAGCGTCTTTTGTCTTAAGCGCTGTTGCTACTGGAATGAGTGGCGTCAGGTGGCCTCCGGAACCGCCTCCTACAAGCATTACTTTCATACTCATGAAAGTCCCCTTCCGTATCGCGCACCTGAAGGCACGGAAATATTCTGTCCGCGAGCAAGCCGGCTCGACTTTTGAGTGGCGGTAGCTAGGTCAGTATAACGTGAGATCTGGAATACGATACCCATAGCAATCATGACAAAAATGATACTCGTACCACCGTAACTTACAAAAGGAAGTGTTATACCCTTCAGTGGCAACAGTCCAATCATCGCTCCTACATTAATAGTCATCTGAACACTAAGCCACACCAACACGCCGACGACGAGTAATTGCGCATAATCATTTGGCGCTGCTCGTGCTATCATCGTAATACGTCGAAACAGCAACCAAAAGAGTAACAGTACTACCAGTGCCCCCACGAGACCGAACTTTTCAGAAACAATCGCAAAAATTGAATCGTTAGCCGGCTCTGGAAGGTAGCCGTAAGCTTGGACGCTGCGCCCTAAACCTTTCCCAAAAAGACCACCAGATCCAATGGTTATAAGTGCCTGACACGCTTGATATCCTTCTGCTTGACAATCAGCGGTAGGATTAAAAAAGGTAGCGACTCTATCACGACGATAAGGAGTCGACACGATTGCAATAAGCGCGAGCGCTACCACGATTGAACCAACCAGTAAAAGTCGTTTCATAGGAAGGCCAGCAACGAACGCACTTACACCAATGACAGCCATCATTACGGATGCAGAGCCAAGATCACTCTGTAAACCAGCAACAATCACGATAATCAGCCCAAACAGTACACCGAGTGGCTGTAGCACTCTTGAATCTTGGATAAGGCTCAACTCACGCATGCGCGCTAGATAATGAGCTAGCCACAAAACGATAGCTAATTTAATAAGTTCAGCAGCTTGAAATGAAAAACCACCAACCTGCACCCATCGATGTGCTCCATTGATTTCCTCACCAATAAATCGAACTGAGACTGCTAGAATACAGGCTGCAATGATGATGGGCCACTGCAATTGTTTCCATCGGTTCAGAGGCGTAAACGAAGCGATTATAAACCCAATAATGCCGAGCGCGATTGCGGTTAATTGTTTGCTACTAAAGTAGTTCTCGGGCAAATTTTTTCCTTGCGTAAGCCCAGGTCCAATCGCGTATACCACGACGGCACCAACGACGAGCAACGCACTCATCAAGACAATAAGTAAATAATCTGGCCGATGTTTTCTTTCGGTAGACCTCCCACCGGTATAGTTCCGAGCGGTTCGGCGTTGAGCTTGAAGTCGTGATCCATAAAATGCCATAAACTTATTCCCGATTTTTGTGTGACTTCAGCTGTACGAACGGGCGAGTACTGTAGTCATTTTAAAGTGTTAGTACTCCTTGAATTGTACCATTAATTGCTTATCCTTGATACCGTGAAATTATCGATAAGCATATTCACTGTTGATGCAAAAATTGGTCCTGCTGCTTTCGAACCAGCATAGCCGCCTATCTTAGGCTCATTTACTCGTACCATAATGATGTACTGCGGTTTGTCACCACCCACATACCCCACATAAGTCCCATTGAACCGATCTTCATAGTATCCACCTGCAGGATTAGCTATTTCGGCCGTTCCGGTCTTCCCTCCTACTTGGTACCCATCGCGCACCGCTGGCCTGTTATTGTTATTCACCACATTATTCATAAAAGACACTACTGTTTTAGAAGTTTCATTTGACACTACATGGTTATTTTTTATGGTAGGTTCTTTCGTCTGCAAATTACCATCAACATCTAAATTGCCACTTATAAGAGAAGGTTGATAGTAAACACCACCATTGACCACCGACATAACCGCCGTTGCCATCTGTAGTGGAGTGACCGTCATACCCTGACCGAACGCCGTATTTGCATATCTAATATTGAGGCCATACCCTTCTTTTGGATCTGGGATGAGTCCTTCAGCTTCATAACCCTGTTCAATACCCGTTTTAGCACCGAAATTATAGTGGTTGACCATATAGTCATGCCACACAACTCTCCCTTTTTCGTTTAATTGTCCTCCTCCCATTTGCATCAAAAGCCACGTTGCACCTGTATTAAGAGAAAATCGTAAAATGTCTGAAACACTCCTTGTCGCGGCACCACCATCTTCCTCGATGTTTTTTACGACAGCGTCATCCACCTGAAAATAACTTGGGTCATAGTACGTCTGATCCGCTGTCACCGCGCCGGAGTCTAGCGCCGCAGCAGTCGTCAACGTTTTCATGACAGATCCTGGTTCTAGTGGCGAGCTCACAGCCGGGTTCGTAAAGAGGCTGGCATCTTCTATTTCGGCAAATTTTGCAGGGTCATAGGATGGATAATTCGCCATTGCCTTAACTGCACCGCTATTGGCATCAAGTACAATTAAACTGCCCGAATCGCTCTGAGCATTCTTTAGCCCCTCTTTAAGCAATTGTTCGACATGCCGCTGCATCGACACATCAAGTGTAAGCACAATATCTTTACCATCTATAGGGTCGATCAGCACATTTTCTTCTGTAGCGAGCAGTGGAACATTATTCTGATCCGTAAGTGCTTTTACTTTACCGGCAGTGCCGGTCAAATCTTCATCAAAATACTGCTCAATACCATAGTTCCCTTTTCCTTCATCGTTCACAAAACCGAGTACCTGACCTGCGATTGAGCCTTGTATATAGACACGTAAAGGTACTTTTTCATTCGTAAAAATACCTGCCAGTTTTAGCGCACTAATCGTATCCTTTTGCTCTTTTGTTTGCTTATTCGCAATAATCTCATAGCGACTTGTCGCTTCAAGCTGCTTTTTAATATCTTCTACTGGACGGTTTACGATCGGACTCAATGCCTCGGCTGTTTTTTGGGCATCTTTAATAATTTTAGGATCAGCTGTTATTCGATATCTTGTCTCGTTCATGACGAGCGGTACAATTTCACCACCATCATAAGCATATATACTTCCCCGCTCTGCCGGTATTTCATACTGCTTCAATTGCGTAGCACGCGCTTGAGCTTCGTAGTAATCCGCCTTCACAACCTGTAAATAAAATAGCCGAAACGCAAATACAAGCGCAACGGCTGCGAGAATCGTCGAATAAAGACGAATTCGTTTTGATGGAGAAACATTTGTGGGAGCGTCCATATATCTTCTTTAGTATATCGCTTTAGAGCAGACTTTAACGGATAGTTGCCGCGGGTGCGACCGATACTAACCCTTCAGATGCCTTAGCGACTGCTTCAGAATCGACAGATCGAAGTCTCGCTGCGGTAAGCTCGAGATCTTTTTGCTCTTCTTTCAGCGAAGATTGCTTCGTCTGCAGTTCCTCGATCTGATAACTATACGCGTTTGTTTTTGTAACTTGCGTTAGATAAATCAGTCCAATCAAGCAAGTGAGTACAATCAAGATGATTGCGTTGCTAACTGGCCCGAGTCTGCTCGACTCATTTCGAAATGAAACCGCGTTTTGTCCGCGAGTCGCAAATCGTGACTTCCCCATAGATAGTGATGTTGAATAGGTCATTTTTGTTTTGGTTTTCTTGCAGATTTACCGCTCCGTACGTATTCGCATACAACGAATACGTACGACGAGCGGAAGCGCTTCTACAATAAGCGTGTCAGTCTTTACCTAGTATAGGCTCCTCTTATACTTATAAGATGGGCTATACTTAAGCAACTCTGACTTTAACTTTGTAGGAGCGTGAGCTTGCTTTTACTTGTATTGGCATTACTCACATCCCTTCTTTTTGTTTTTGTATTTATTTTCGCTTGCGTACTCCTCGTAACTTTGCACTTCGAGCACGCGGATTATTAACTAATTCATTTTGGCTGGCTGTCACAGGACCTTTTGTAATTTCTTCAAGATCCGTGTCATACCTATCGCCTGCCACTTGTTTGAAAAATTGTTTGACTAAACGATCTTCCAAACTATGAAAGGTGATGATTCCTAAACGTCCGCCCGGCTTTAGTAGCTTTACTGCTTGAGGCAACATTGCTTCTACTTGAGCAAGTTCGTCATTAACTTCGATTCTAATAGCCTGAAATAAACGAGTTGCAGGATGCGAACGCGAATGCCCTGGCCATATCTTTTTGGCTATTTGTGCGAGTTCTAGCGTCGTCTCTATTGGTCGAGATGCTACTATCAGCCTCGCCATAGCGCGCGCTTTTGGCTCTTCACCGTATACACGGAGAATGCGTTCAAGCTCTGCTTCTTCATATGAGTTTACTACCTCATATGCAGATTTAGATTGACTAGGATCCATTCGCATATCCAGTGGACCTTCTGATGCGAGTGAAAACCCCCTGCTTGCCTTGTCAAGGTGCGGTGACGATACGCCTAAATCAGCTAAAACAATATCGAAAATCTCATTTTTTTCAACAAGCGAATCAACCGCCTGTTTGAAATCCATGTGAAGAATCGAAATCGACTCATCTTGTTCAAACATATCAGAAAGTACTGCAATCGCATGTTCGTCGCGATCGACAAGCGTTGCACTCGCTTCTGTATGCTTTAGCATTTCTTGTGCGTGTCCACCGTATCCAGCAGTTAAATCGAGATATCGCTCACCATTCACAGGAGTGAGCATCATAACGACTTCTTGCAAGAGTACAGGTACATGTAATATTGTTTTGTTTTTGATTTTTGTTTGTGACATATCTTTTTTGTTTAAAGTCACCTAATCAGCAGCCAACTTTTTGTTTTTTTGGAGTTTTTGTTTTTGTGGTTTGAAAACGATGCGAATTTCGGAATTTTTCGGTCTGAAAATTTAAAAAATCTTCTAAGAATATTCCTTCTCATCTTGTTTTCAAAAGTTGAGAGACTTATGTGTGAGGTGGAGTTTTGGGAGGTGTTTTTGAGAAATGTACGAAGGATTTTATAGTGTTCCTTATGTTCACTTGTTGACTGCCAATTAGGTAACGTCAAACCGATAGCGATACAAGACACCCTTTCAGGGTTTCTTATCGCGCAGGAGAATGAAATGAATTCATTCTACTGGCTGTTCTTCCCGTGCTTCATAAGCTACAGCAAGAATTCAGCTCCGTTTTTGTTGTAATTGGGCTTTGCCTAGTTTTTAAGGTACATTTATGTATCACCGGTTTTCTGGCTACTTTGCCATTAACCGCCAATAACGACCAACACCAACGGCTACCACATCTTTATCGATGCCTGCATAGGCAAGCAGATGTGCGTCCAAACGGATTCGTCCTTGCTTGTCATCAAGCGCAGACTCGACTTTCCCCATCCTAAATTGGACGTTTAAGTCGGCTATCCGTTCATCGAGAATGTCTCCATCAAGTTTTGGCTCTACCATCGTTTCCCAAACATCTTTGGGATATACATGTAAATAGCGACCAAACCCTCTGGTGATAACGACTCCACTAGCAAGCTGATCCCGCAACTCAGGCGGAATCGTCAGACGATTCTTATCGTCGAGCTTACGTTCGAAGTAGTCTACCTTCCCCATAATGGTGATTGGATGATTTTTTAATAGTGGTTTTTGTTTTTACCGGTTTCAGCTGTTTTGGCTGTTTCCCGAATACCCACTACAAAAAGAATACTACCCACACTCACCCACATCAACCCCTTTTTACCCATTTTTCTACTATTTTTACCCACTTATCCACAATATTAAAAAGACCCACTACCTATGGTGTGGGTCGTATATTTGTGACGCTATAGCTTTGTACTCTAGTTAATCGTTAGGAGTTGTCAGCTCGACTTGTATTTGCTGACCTGCATCAACTGGTTGCTGAACCTCGATGACGTGCCCAGGGACTGGTACATGCTCAGGAGCATTTTGCGATTCACGATGGTTATTGACGGCAATAGCCGCTGTCGTCAGCCCAGCTGCAAGCAGTACGGGTCCAGCCCATCCAACTTTCTTTGTTTCGTTACCAACTACTTTCGTTGTTCGATCTACAAGGTTGTTTTCTTTACTAGCGGCGAGACGTGTAATAATACCGATGCCTGGTTTCGAAGGTTTTTGTTTTCTTTCCCGCTGGCCGTTCTGTTCGAAGCCTTCAAACGGAAATGGATTGTTTATATCTAATGACATAATAGGTTTATTATACTACACGCTTATGCTTTTGTCAATGATGCTGAGGACGCTTCATTACCTCATCAACGCCACTACCCCAATACGTTAAGAGCGCTAGTGTTGCAGCGCCATATACAGCTCCGAGTATTTCTTTACTAATCCGTGGCTTTTCATGTGCGCCTAAAACGCTCGTCGTAACAGCGTCAGAAATATGACGATTTGATTGAGCTACCGCGGTCGCGACGTGCGCATTCATAGAAAAAAATAATAATGCTTTTTATGCTTTTTGTCAACTATCTGTTCTCTGGCGACGTATTTCCGAGATTCGACTCGCTAGATATTTCGCACTTGGTCGAACCGTTCGCTTCATTGTTTCTCGATCTACCGCAACAAGACCAAACTTTGGCCACCAGCCGTATGCCCATTCAAAGTTATCAAGTAAGCTCCAGTGAAAATAACCCTTTAGCTCGATACCTTCGCTCAGCGCACGCTCCATGGCGATAATTGTTTCTTCTATCCACCATTGTCTGTGTTTGTCATCCACATCGGCTACACCATTCTCGGCGATAATAACTGGTTTTTTATAGTGTGCGTAGACGCGTACGAGTAGCGGATAGACTCCCTCTGGCTCCATATACCAGCCGAGGTCATTTTTCGGTAGGCCCGGATTATCGCGATGAAACAAATGGTTTTTACGACCTTTGTACTGGCCGAAAGAATAGTAATCGGTAAAATAATAGTTAAATCCTACATAATCTTGGTATCGATTAATTCGGTTTAAGAACCACCAATTCCAGAAGTAACGCATCCATTTCGTAGCGATGATATCAAGCCAGTGGTGCGGGCGTTTTGGTTGGATATTGGCAAGTTGCGAAGCGACGCCGACTTGCAAGGATTTCTTGTGAGATTTCAATACTTTATAAGCACGTTTATGAGCGATTGTCAGATGATAATAGACCTTAAGGAACGAAAACCATTGTTTCTTGTTTGGTGGCCATTCGCCGGTCGCATATCCAAAGCTGGCGTATACATTCGGTTCGTTTAGTGTGATAATATACTTCAATTTTTTAATCGGTAACTCTTCGCAAACCTTACGCACAAAGCGTTCAAAGTAGTAAATATTTGAACGTTTTTCAAACCCACCTTTATCGGTAAACCATACCGGCATCGTCCAATGCCAGAGATTTAGCACCGGTACAATCCCTCTGCTTAGTAGTTCTTCGATATACTCGCGATAGTGAATAATTGCATCAAGGTTCCAGGCACCCTCCTCGGGCTCAATACGCGACCATTCAATCCCAAAGCGGAAGGCATTCAAATTCAATTTCTGTAAAATATCGAAGTCGTGTTTATACAGCTCATAGTGTCGAACCCCGACCCCGGAGAGATAGTTTTCTGGCGTTTCAGCTTCTTTTTTAAACTTTTCCCACTCGGGAAGCCAATTCAGCCTTTTTTCGGCCGAAGAAGCGAGTTCTTTAGCATGTTGCAACTCCCAGACCGTCCACTGGTTGTAAGTATTGCCTTCAACTTGGTGTGAAGCCGTACTACCTCCCCACATAAAATCTTTAGGGAAAACTGATTGTTCGGTTTGCTTGCTTTTCATGCTAGAGCTATTGTATCAGCTAAACTGGGAAAATGAAGGTTCGTCACTTCTAAATGATTGTTCTCTTCTGGATGAGTCTTACCCTCACGGTTCAGCCACACATGTTGCCAGTTATCAGGCAGAGGTATCGGTGCTTTATCGTCAATGAGATACCCTTTTATTTCTGCATCAGAAAAATGTCGAGCTAAATAATCCCCCTTTGGTTCGCAGACGACATGCACAGGAAGCGCGCCAATCACCGGACAAAGACCAATTTTAAATCGTTGATAGGCTTCGTTTCCGTAGGTAAGCAATCGTACCACCGCTCCACTTTTTTGAGCATCAGATACAAAGCGATGAGCGTCATCGTAACAAAAGTGAGCGTTCGGATCGTTTCTGACTCTATCTGTGACTTCACCGCTATACACGCTCCATGATAGACCGGTTGTGTCGCGCAAATGATCTTCATGTCTGTACATCCGATGGTTGGGTGAAATCAAATCATGATATTCATCGAACCGCTCAAGATATCGCGACGGATTGACATCATGTGCTTGGCTGAGCACTTGCGATGAATACTCTTGAAAGGCACGGTGCTCAAAAAGTGTTTCATCAAAGTCTATAAACACATGCGTCGCTGGGAAATGTTTCATAAAAACTCCTTCAATACTTATTTTCCTTACTTCAAGAGAAGTATATCTTCATCACTTCGCGGGCAACTCGATCGGAATTATGACGTATCAATGACCGGACATGGGCAATTTTGTCATTTTTATCATAAGTGATGATTGACTTGTCGATTAACGGCAAGCCGATGGCGCGATATGGCGCATGCTCAAGTGCGTCGAGGTCAAATTCGAGCATATATTCCCCGTCTCTGACATATTTTTCGCGCATATGCTTGGTGGGCTCGTCTGTGTTATAGATGACGTAATCAATCATCTCGACGCCTGCAAAACGCTCGAGCTCTGATACATGATCTTGGACCGTAAAGCTGTCTGTTTGCCCTGGTTTTGTAACCAAGTTGGCTACACATACAACTTTTGCTTTCGTTTTTTCTAATGCCTCGCCAACCCCCTCGACAATCATTGCCGGACCAAGTGAACCATTTAGATTTCCGGGCGATATCACCACAATGTCGGCATGTTCGATTGCTTGACGAGCAGGATCATGAATGTGCACAGGTTTTTCAAATGAAAGATCTGGCTTGAGTGTATCGAGACGTATCGTGCAGAGTTTGTGCTGACCATGAACCTCAAGACCACCTTTTGTTTTCGCGACGAGTTTCGCATCATCAAGGGTCAGCGGTATCACTCTCCCCGTGATACGCAAAACTTCGCTTGCCAACTCGATTGCTTCTTCAAAGCTATTGGTCATTTTTTCAACTGCGCTCAAAAATAAGTTGCCAAAACTACTCCCCTGCAATCGTCCTTCGTCAAAGCGATAGTTAAAAAGGTCGCGAGCACGAGCTGTGTCACTCAACGCCACCAAGCACTGACGAACATCGCCTGGAGGGAGCACCCCCAAGTCGTCACGAAGCTCGCCAGTATTCCCACCGTCATCCGCCATGTTGACCAAGGCAGTAATATTGCCGGTATATCTCTTGAGGCCACTAAGAAGTGTGAAACTTCCGGTACCGCCACCGATGACTACTATGTTTGGCTGATAATTCTTTTTCGTATTCATCTATCCTCTCTATCATACGTCATTATGCTTAAGCCTGCCACTGTGCCACGCTCAACATATCCATATTTTTCATAGAGGTGCTTTGCCCTATCATTATCGTCTCTAGCGCTCAACCAGAATCGATCGGCTGACATGTAGCGTCGCAACACCTCGTGAGCTTGCTTGAAAAAAGGAAAGGCTAATCCCTTCCCTTGCATTGATTCATACATTCTGATGCCGACAGTAACGCTCGGTGATTGATCAAAACCGACTGGCATTGCTTTTTTCCCAAAATAACATATGCCCCCTAGCTCAGCTCCCTGAGCAAGACCAATGATTATTCTTCCCTGTGATGCCCACTTCTCATAGTTTGTTGTGTCACTAAATCGTTCAATTGCATCTTGCGGTTCCCAAAATTCAATGTGTGGCTCCCTAGATTTCGATATTATTTGATTACGAAAATTAATTGATTGTTCTTGCGTGCTGTCTGCTGGCCATACATGTAACTGTAGGCCAGTCAGTTCTTGATGTGATGTTGCTTCTAAAATTGGCATGACATTATTTCATCATGCTGGCACGTTAAATTCGATGTTTTTTATACATCATTCTGTAACCTGTTAGCACCTATTTGATGTATTGGTCTTCTAGCTGAACATACCAAGCAAAAGCCTGACTTGCTTTAAACTTACAGCGTACGAATTGTTGTATTTTTTGCTAAAGTCCAATAAGTCCGATGACCAGCCCCATACCCATCAGGGTGAGAAATTGGCTTCCGGCTTTTATAGCTGTGAGTTGCGACGTTTTATGTTCAAAACTATCGTGAGTAAGAAAAAGACTAAGCTGAAAACCTAGCCACATCCACCCCGCCGTAGTAAGTGCGGAGTTAAAAAACGTTGCACCGTTGAAAAATACATAAGATAGATATGTTACATGCGCGAGCGCATATGCCTGCAAAAATGCACCGACTACCGTTTGCGCCCAACCTCGACTGCCGGGACCTTTCTCCCAAGTCTTCTTATCCATGCCCACCAGCTTGCGCCATCGTTCTCCAAATACTTGTGGTAAATACCATATAAAACCAACAACAAAACTCACAAACGTTGCAGCAATAACTGCCCAAAAATTTATCTCCACGTCCATAGACCCTACTCCTCAAAGCTTATTGATTAGTTGGATTATGCGCTTTCTGCTTTTGCCCGTCAATGTGCGTTTTGTCACGTTTATTTTTACTATGAAAGTTACGATAAGCCAGCTGACTTTTCAGTGTGTCGAGACGGACGATATACCGTTCAAAAGGTTTCAGTAATGTCGAATAACGCCAGTTTGGCGTCATCACACAGAGTAATTTTTGCCGGTCGCCCAAATATTCGATGAGCGAGTAAAAATCACCATCTCCCGAAACAATGATAGCCTTTTTATAATTCGGTAATTCCTTCATCGCATACATAACCAGCTCAGCGTCGACATTGCCTTTTGTTGGTATTTTCTCTTTATCATCTTTCTTATCGTCTTCTGGGCTAGAAAACATCTCGAGAGTAGGCTTTAGGGCTACTAAATAGCCTGCTTCGTGCATTTGCGTGTAAAGGTCTTCGTTTTCTGGGAGGTATCCGATGAACATATACGCACGCTCGACATCGTAGTGCTCTTTCAGATAAGCGCGGAATTTCTTCCAATCCATTTTCCAACCAGCGCGCTGTATACCTAAATTGAGGTTTTGTGAATCGATGAAGGCGTAATTTCCACTAGCCTTTTTCTTTTTAAACACACGCTTCATAGCACCATCATAACAGTAATGAGTCAAAAACGGTATCCCTCGATATCACTATAGAGCGAGCGTAACAATCCCACCTACGATAAGTACCGTTGCGAAGCGTTGCGTAAGAGTAAGGTGCTCGTGATCTATCTTATACGCGAGTAGTGCGGTCACAAGAGGTGCTGCTGCGCCAATAGCAGTCGGTATTGCGATTGAGTCCGAGTACTGAAATGCCGCTGACATACCAAGAAGCCCAACACCACCAATAATACCACCGATGTAGTACAGGGGTTGTTTCGCAATTATACTGAAATCTTGTAAGCGGTTTTTGCGCTGTAGAATAAGCCAAATAAAGAAGGCGTTTACTACGCCGGCAAGCTGTGCCAGTACCACATTTTGATACCAATTTTGCGTTGAAGCCTTACCTAAAAAGCTAAACCCTATGCCGAAAATAAAGAGAGCGATGATTGAGCTTACAAGCGTTTTCCTTAAATCTTTGAACTCCCCCGCTTTTGGTTTTGAGTACGACACTAAACCAATTCCCGCCACGATAACTATAATACCGATAACTGTCGCAGGGACAACCGTGTCGCCAAGTAAGACAACTGAGATAATCGTCGTGATCAGTGCGTACGAATTCGCAATAGGCGCAACAATTCCAGTAGGCCCATACTTAAAACCGTTCAGCATGGTTAAAAAGCCACCATTAAATAGGAGACTTGCGATAAGAAAAAGCACTATTTCCTTCCCGTAAAGTGCGGGTGTACCGAAGCAAAGAGCGATTGGAACAATAAAAAGTGTCCCAATAATAACTAGAAACATATTGAGTGAATAGGTATTGGTGCTGCGTGCACCTTTTGCGGCGATGTAGTCGCCCGCTCCCCATGTAATGAGTGGTATGAGGCTCAAGAGTATACCGGTCATAAAGTAGCGCCTTGGCGGGCTTTATTAGCCCATTGGTCGGCAAGTTCATTACCATCGGTCCCGACATGTGCGCGTACCCAGATAAGAGTGACATTTCCCTGTTGATAGAGTCGATAAGCCTCTTGTACCAGGTCGAGATTCTGAATCTCGCCCTTGGTTGATTTCTTCCAGCCCTTTACTTCCCAGCCCTTTGCCCACTTCGTTATCACGTTTATCCAAAATTCGCTATCAGTGTGGATGGTACACGCTTCGTTTCCTGCGAGCTTCATCGCAGCGATGAGAGCCGATGCTTCCATGCGTATGTTCGTTGATTGTTTTTCACTGCCGAGTGCGACTGGTTTCCCTTGCTCCACCACTGCATAACCACCTGGGCCTGGATTTGGGCTACAAGACCCATCTGTATAAAAAATACGCATTCTGCTAGTGTAACGTACCAATACCTGAGTAAGCAAAAACTATTCAACAACGAATCGAACGTGGTCTGGCCCTGCTGAGAGTGCTCGAGACCAATCATCACCGGTCGTACGATCAGAAGATCCTTGTGTAATGATAATTGGCGACGTAACGGGTGGAGCGTCGTGCTGAGTATTATTAACTTCGGTTTGGAGCAGTGGCATCTGTATTTCCACTGAGTCTGACAGTACCAGCCCAAATAATCTCTTTGCCATCGTTTCGTCACACCCAATTTCTACCATTCGTCCCACTCGGTCGTTCAATACATGGTTGTGCTGTGTTTCATCATAGGCACTTTTACCCAGCACCGCTTTATGCTCTGCAACTTGAATCGAAACTGCCCGTCTCATGCCCAGCAGTCTAATTATCTCGTAATCAATAGCTTCATACCTCGACAGACACTGCGAGAGGCCTTCTTGAGCCTGGGTGTTTCTTCCTAAATTCTCACTCATTATTGGTGTATTATACGCAGTCACTTGCGTTAAACATACTAATTAAGGTTACCTTTCCTTTTGGCGCAAGATTGCACGATTAAACCAGCGTTTCATCGCTTTGCGCACTTTTGGCTCACGGATGATATGAATGATGGGGCTACTAAAGGTCACTATCATAGCAAGCATTACTACTGGCAGGAGATATTTGTCTATATTTGGTATTTTGGTGCCAAGGAAATAGCCAAGAAGGGTCACGCCAGCACCCCATACGGTCGCTCCAAGCGCGTTAAACATCAGAAAGCGTTTGCGATCCATCTTCCCTGCTCCGGCGACTACAGGTGCAAAGGTTCGGACAATCGGTACGAAACGAGCAATTGTTATAGTCTTACCACCATGCTCTTTATAAAAGGTCTCCGCTCGCTCAATGTATTCTTGACGAAACAACATACCATCTTTTTTCTTAAAAATACGTGGTCCCGCTTTACGCCCTATCGAATAACCGACATTATCACCAATAATAGCCATCACAACCACAATGAGCAGAAGCCATCCAAGGGGCAATTTATCTTGCGATGCAAAAAAGCCTGCACTAAACAACAGCGTGTCGCCTGGCAAGAAAAAACCAACAAGTAAGCCAGACTCCGCAAAAACAATCGCACCTATTAAAAGCAGTCCACCAGATTGCACAATGGTTTCAGGGTGTAGAAAATCCATAGTCGTAGTCTATCGCACGCGTAAGTAATTCGCCAAAACTCATCTAAAGTTTTGTGATACGGCTTTGTTGCGGCAACGCTTCAAGAATGGCGTGGATAGCTTTTGTCGGGATAAACACCGTAGCGGTGTTCACTATGGGATGAAAACCAAGATCAGGTTCATCTAACAGCTCCTCATCAAAAATAACCGACACATGGTGCGAGTTGGGATTCAGGCAGCAAAATATCGAAACAGACCCCGGCTTGACACCGAGCATAGACTCAACCTTTTCGGGGCTACAAAAACGCACTTTCTTCTCCCCTAGGTCAACTGCTAGCTGTTTTAGGTCAAGTTTCTTTAAGCCCGGCATAATCACAAGATACTGACGCTTGCCTTTATCGTCTTGTATGAAGAGATTCTTTATCTCCGTTCGCCCAGGGAGTTCTGCCATCGCTTCTTCAACCGTGTAAACAGCTTTGTGTTCGAGTAACTCATACGGGATTTCAAGCTTATCAAGAAAATTGAGAGAACTCTGCATAGATTACTTTACTGCCCGTTTCATATGGCTATTGTAGCACCGAGCAGTTCAAGCACCGATGTTCTTGTTATGACGACGCACCTTTTCATCAACGACAATATCCCGAAGAGTCATGAGTTCACGAATGATTCCACCGGTACCAACTATCACACCGTAAAGTCCGATACCACTTACTGCTTTTGTTAAAGATATACCAACTGACACAATCAAGATGAGTGCAAAAAAAGCTCCTCGAGCGTAATGCATACCTACCGCACGTCGTAATCTAATACCGTATACCGAAACCGTTTTTCGCGCGTAATCGCCATCTACACGCTCATCTCGATATGTTGCGATATTGTGCAGTAGTTTTGCGCGTATCTTCTTACCGTGTCGCTCCATTTGCAGTAATTGCTCAGGCATGTTTTCAAGCTCGTTATACAAATACAGTTTATTGTCGTAGATTTCTATATCACAATCTTTTGCTTCAATGAGTACATGCATAATTTCCGGTGTTATAAAGCTCAAATTGTCTATGGTGTAGTCTTCATGAAAATACGTTTGAAAAAAGCGGTCAAAATTACCTTCGAGTGAATGACGTTGTGTTTTACGAAACCGTATACCAAATTCCCTACCTCCTGTCTGTTTCGAGTCAAAAAAGATGTTTGGAAGCTTGCGTGGTAGATCAAATTCAGCAACGGCATAGTAATATGTTTTTGCTAAAAAATCTCGGTACTTGTTTTTCCTGACAACAGAAAATTGAAAATCACAGAATCCCCAATCAGTAGCACGAAATACATTTGTTTGTTGGACAAATGATTTACGTTCAGAGAGTCGCAAGAGTGTCGCCGAAAGCGGAAGCGACGTTTCCATATTCATGTCATGCTTAAAAGCAAGCTGCATGAGTGTCTTTGACCGCTTCTGGAGCATCACATGGAGTAGCCCATCATACGCAAAATGAAAAGTAAATAAGAAAATAATCACAATACAGAGCACCGAAATGGTCGTTGAAAGAACCGTTGCGTTCAATGTGTCTTGTTTAAACCAATGTACGACAAACCACGAGATAAAAAACATACAGACCGTCAATGTCCAAACAAGGAGATTAAACACTTCATAAAAATGAATGCGCCGACGTAAATTGAGCTTCAACATTATTTGAGCTGTCCCCTTAATACAGGAGTATCATCTACTGATTCATCTTTACGAGTATTTAGTGCAAGAATCCGCACTCTTTTTTTGGCAAAAATAATAATAATCATTCCAGAAATAAATATAACAATTGCATCCATTGATAGAAGTCGCGTTGCATGTAACTGCCAAGCACCAACCGCTATCGAGGAAACAATCAATAATACTCCACACGCAATTAATAATCTGGTGCGCTTGAGTGACCATCGCAGTTCAAGACCACGAATCGAAATGGTCTTGCGTCCTAATTTATAGTCTATGCGGTCGTCACGGTAAGTCATAATATTGTGAAGCAACTTTTCGCGTATATATGAGCCGAGCTTTTTCATTTCCATAATTTGTCGTGGCATGGCTTGTAGTTCACTGTACAAATATAGTGTGTCTCCATATATCTCAATATCAAAATTTCTTGCAGATTTTATTATTTCTAATACTTCAGGCGTGATGAAACTTAGGCTGTCAATTTTGTAACCGTCATGAAAATAAGTGTCAAAATACGTGTCAAAATCACCTTCGAGTGAATGACGTTGATTCTCAGAAAATAGATATTTGAATTCTTTACCACCAGATTGTTTAGAATCAAAAAATATATTAGGCAAAATTCGCGGAAGTTTAAAAAAAGTAATCGAGAAGCTCATAGATTCACTTTTGTCGTAGATACCTCCAATTTTTTGATATTTCGTTATGATGTAATCTGTAAAACCCCAGTCTTTTCCAATATAACTGTTAGCTCTTTGGACTCTTTGCCCCTCCGCTGAAAAAAGTAGTATTGTTGCGGATACGTCAAATGTGCCTGTGGACATTTTCAATTTTTGAGCTGTTTGAGTTAGCGTTTTGGTACGGCCTCTACTTTGCAACGCATAGATGAGCTGTTTAATACCGATGTATGTTGGTGCTAATAACATGACAGTTAAAGAAACGCTAATTTCTAGCCAGTCAGCAAATCCATTATCGCCAGCCCTAATATTGCTAGCGATACCTCGTGAATATAAGCCTATCGGCAAACTTAAAAGTCCACCTATTGCCAGCAGTCGCATTATGCCCATCGCGTGGTGCCATTTTTGAAGTCGAATCATCACCAGAACCTCTTCGTTTAGAGTTCTTCTATCGGTACGCGGGATTGTTCGGTTGTATCACGATCGCGTACCGTCACCGTACCATCTTCAAGTGTCTGGAAATCAATCACTACACAGTGTGGCGTACCGATTTCGTCTTGCCGACGATAGCGCTTACCGATATTGCCGTTATCATCCCATTCGCAGATATGCTTTTCTGAAAGTTGCCTATATACTTCTCGGGCTTTTTCGACGAGCTCTGGTTTATTCCGCAGCAGTGGAAATATCGCAAACTTAACTGGTGCAAGTTCAGGTTTTAGTTTGAGTACAGTACGTTCGTCTCCATTCGCAAGCCTTTCAACCGTATACGCATCGGAAACGACGGCTGTAAAGATTCGTCCCATACCCATAGATGTCTCAAGTATCCAAGGAATGTACTTTTCTTGAGTTCTTGGGTCAGTATAATTCAAATCGGTACCAGAGAATTTCATGTGTTGCGAGAGATCGTAGTCAGTTCTATCATGGATGCCCTCAACCTCATCATAACCTAGAGTTGGAAAGTTATACTCAATATCCCATGCATCTTTGGCATAAAAAACAAGATTGTCGTGTTGCTTCCATCGTAACTTATCTTCAGAGATGCCAAGATCTTCGGTGTACCATTGCCATCGGTCCTGCTTTATTCGTTCATATACTTCTTTATTTTGGTTAGGTGGCACAAAGTATTGTGTATCTGCTTGCTCGAATTCACGTGTCCTGAACAGAAAGTTGCGAGGACTGATTTCATTTCGAAAAGCTTTCCCTATTTGCGCAATTCCAAACGGTATTTTCATACGCGTCGTATCCACGACATTTTTAAAATTGAGATAGATACCTTGGCAGGCTTCACCGGGAAGATAGACAGGACGCTCATTTGTACCGGTGAAATCACCAAGATTAGACTGAACGAGCAAGTTAAAAGATTTAACTTCCGTAAAATCTTTCTTCCCGCAGTTGGGACATTTAATCTTATCCCGATTTGCGTTAAATAGCTCATTTAAACTTGCTTCTGACATCTTTTCGTCAGCAACGATGCAAATAGAGCCTAGTTCTTTATCAACTCTAATGCGTGCGTGACATTGCTTACACTCTGCAAGCGGATCGGCAAATCCGCCAACATGACCCGAGGCCTCCCAAACTTTTGGGTTTTTAAACATCGCGCTGTCGACGCCGACCATATCTTCTCTTAAATGCACGTTTCGTCGCCACCATGACCGTTTAATGTTGTTAAGTAGCTCAACACCATATGGGCCAAAATCGTATAGACCCGCTTCACCGCCATATATATCACTTCCCTGATACACAAACCCGCGACGTTTGCACAGGCTGGCGATATCTTCTAGCGTTACTTCTGATTTTTGCTCACTCATATCGGCATATTATATATGAATAATTGCCTAATGGCGAACACAGCGTTTTCTTTTGCCCTCAGGGGTTAATTTCTGATAAGCTTAAACGGAATACAGAGGG
>OEIV010000124.1_pt1 | contig 48755 bp, 40 predicted proteins | sample 1539231 | NCBI WGS metagenome assembly OEIV01 (sample SAMN03794762, study PRJEB22550) | activated sludge metagenome | feature: wastewater treatment plant; material: activated sludge; isolation source: Wastewater treatment plant of a petroleum refinery complex | place: Argentina: Buenos Aires ...
TTATTCTTCACTAGGGCTTGTTGGCGGTTTACATAGGATTGGTATTTCTACTTCTCTTTAAATGTCATTGCGTGGAATGAAGTAGTCTCACACTTCAAGTTTATGAGATTACTTCACTCGAGGCCTCGTTCGCAATGACTATTCAATTCTCCCCTTTCAAATTCTTCAAGCTGTTTTCTGCAATTGAATGAGATCTTCCATAATCTCTGATATCCAATAATTTTTCATAAAGTCTAATTGCTTCATCCCTTTTATTAAGTGCTTCTGCCATTTGTGCAAGATATAAGTATGCATTTACCTGGAATCCCGATTCTTCATCTTCTTCATCAATTTTTTGGGATTCAACAATGCATCTTTCAAAAAAAACCTTTGCAGAATCTAGCTGGCCATTGTTTTTAAAATTATTTCCAACATAATATGCAGCTTCGCGAAGTGTATTTGGTTTATTGTAGCCAACGTAATTTTTATCTGCTTTTAATAATACATTTCTAAAAACTGAATCAGCTAAAAAATAATCTCCTCTTCTTACTGCAATTCTACCTCGCCATTTTTCAAACACGGGATTGTCAGGAAAGTCTTCCTGTAAAAGTTTTGCAAAGTCATCAGCAATAATTGAATTGTTTTCATAACGATAATAAAGCGTCATTAAAAAATATCGAGCTTCATACTTTGCAAATTTTCCATTAAACGCTGTGTTCTTTAATTGCTGAATTCCTTTTTCTTTATCGCCATCCGGAAAGAAAATCATTAATGGTTTTATTAATGGATTTTCATTTGGAATAACAGCGGCATAATAATTATAAATTCCAAAGCCAAGCTGCACATCCATATTATTTGGATCAAGCGATGCCGCTTCTTCTACGATTGGCAAAGCCTCACGCCCATCATCAGCAGCTTTAAGCCAGCTTTCACGGAATGCTCTTAGTCTTCCACGGAAACCAATTGATCCGCCTTTAAAGAAAAGTGCATCAACATCTTTGGGATTTTTATCAAGTAATTGATCACACTGATAAATTACATCTTCAAGCTTTTGAAAAAATATTTCATCATATGATTCATTATCAGGATCAAGGAGTATTTTCCACCAATCAATCATCGCAAGAAAAAATCTACCTGAAGGATGTTCCGGATAATCAGCTATAACTGAACGAAAAGTTTTTTCTGCCTCAGTAAATTTAATGTTATAGATTTGCTTGATTCCCTTGTTAACACGAGAATCAAAATCAGAATTTTGAGCGAATGTTGAAATACTAAACAAAAGTATGAATAGAAATATTTTTTTCATGTTACCTTAAATATTTACAATACAATTTTTAAATGATTGACGAGATAAACAAGAGCAAATAAAAAAGGCGATTTTTAAAATCGCCTCATTGAAAACTTAACATCGAGCATCAAACATTATTGTAAAAGTTTATCACTCAAATATCTTGTAAGATTATCAATCGCAACTCTTTCCTGAACCATTGTATCTCTATCACGAACAGTAACAGTTTTATCTTCCATTGTTTGTGTATCAACAGTTATGCAAAATGGTGTTCCGGCTTCATCCTGTCTGCGGTATCTTCTTCCGACTGCACCTTTGTCATCATAAAAAACTTTAAAGTTTCTGCGCAGATCTTTTTCAATCTCGCGGGAGATTTCAGGCATTCCATCTTTATTAACCAATGGAAATATTGCCGCTTTTATTGGTGCAAGTTTAGGGTGAAATCTAAGTACTGATCTCATTTCACCATTAACTTCTTCTTCATAATAAGCATCAATTAAAAATGCCATAAAGCTTCGGCTTGCACCTGCAGATGTTTCTATTATAAACGGTACAAATTTTTCTTTGCTTTCATCATCAAAATACTTTAATGATTTACCGGAAAATTCTTCGTGTCTTCCTAAATCAAAATTAGTTCTGTTATGTATTCCTTCAATTTCTCCCCAGCCGAAAGGAAATTCATATTCAATATCGGTTGCAGCAGCGGCATAATGCGCAAGTTTTATATGATCGTGGTAACGAAGTTTTGTAGCTGTCATTCCAAGTGATTTGAACCATTCAAGCCTTGCTGCTTTCCAGTATTCGTACCATTCTTTTGCATCATCTGGCTTTACAAAAAACTGCATTTCCATTTGCTCAAACTCGCGTGTACGGAATAAAAAGTTTTTTGTATTAATTTCATTTCTAAAAGCTTTACCAATCTGTGCAATACCGAATGGTAATTTTTGTCTTGCTGAACTTTGAACATTCAAAAAGTTAACAAAAATTCCCTGTGCAGTTTCTGGTCTTAAATAAACAACACTTCCGCTATCCTCAACCGGTCCAACGAATGTTTTGAACATAAGATTAAACTTACGAGCATCGGTAAATGTATTTGCATTTCCACATTGCGGGCAGTTTAATTTTCCCAAAAGTGTTTTACCCACTTGTTCATCTTCCAGCAAGAGATTAAATGGATCATCATCACCAGGATTTTTAATTTTATCTTCAATCTTACTTAGAATAGAAGAATCATCTTTAAAATCATTCTTAAGCTCTGCTAAAGCTTTTTCCTTTTTCTTTTCATTGATTGAATCACCAAGAACATCTAAACGAAAACGAGCTTTACATTGTTTACAATCAATCATTGGATCTGTAAAATTTTCAACGTGTCCCGAAGCTTCCCAAACTTTTGGATGCATAAGAATTGAAGCATCAAGACCTTCCACATTATCGCGGTAAGTCATAAACTTCCACCATTCTTCCTTAATATTTTTCAGAAGTTCAACTCCAAGCGGACCGTAATCCCAGCAGCCGTTTAATCCGCCGTAAATTTCACTCGATTGGAACACAAATCCCCTCCTTTTAGCAAGAGATACTATATTTGCAACTGCGTCGGCAGGTTTATTTTTCTTTTCGCTCACAATTCACCTTAATTTTTATATACAATTTGAGGTGTGAATATAGCAAAATCAAAGCAAATTTTTGAAAAGATTTTTATTGGTGAATAAGTATCCTTTATTTAGTTTTGGATAGTCGAAGGCACACTTTTTTACAAAAATCTTTTCTAAAATTATTGGTGAATTATGTTCAAAAAATTATTACCCAAAGAAGAAAAATATTTCGAAGACTTTAAAGAGATGATCGGCTTCATCGAAGAGATGGCTGATAATACCGAAAAAATATTTCGGTTTGAGGATGCACAAGCTCATATTCTTAAAATGAAACCCCTTGAATTAAGATGTGATGAAATAGCTGCCAAAATAACAAAGAGACTGAACAAAACTTATATTACCCCTTTTGATAGAGAAGATATTTTTGCACTTATAAAAAGATTGGATGATATAAGTGATATGCTTCTTGGTGCTACTGTTAGAGTAGATACATTTCATATAAATAAAAAAATAGACTATACAGATAAACTTGCTTTAATTATTCGTGCACAGGTAAAAGAACTTGGCGTAGCCATTCAGGATTTAAAAGTAAAAAGAGTAAATGAATTAAAAGCAGTTAAAGATCTTGAAGTTGAGGCAGATAAAGTTTATCAACAAGCTATTAAGGAATTGTTTGAAAACGAAAAAGATGCAATTGAATTAATAAAGAAAAAAGAAATTATAGACTTACTTGAAAGAACCAGTGACAAATGCCAATCTACTGCGAATGTAATTTTATCAATCTTCCTTAAAAATACATAAAGAATAAAGTATGGAAATTGTTGTACTGATAATCGTGCTCGCACTTGTTTTTGATTTTTATAACGGAATGAATGATGCGGCAAATTCAATCGCCACAATTGTATCAACTAGAGTATTAACACCATTTCAAGCGGTTGCCTGGGCTGCATTTTTTAATTTTGCTGCAGCTTTTATTTTTGGTGTCCACGTTGCAACCACAATTGGGACCGGCATAGTTGATGTAAATGTAGTTGATAACTATGTTGTACTTTCAGGTTTAGTGGGTGCAATTGTGTTAACTTCATCAGCTACACATTTTGGAATGCCTATTAGTGTTTCGCACGCAATTATTGGTGGTTTCGGCGGCGCTGCTGTAATGAAGGCAGGATTCGGTGCACTAATTCTAAGTGGTTATACCAAAGTACTTATTTTTATTTTTCTTGCCCCAATACTCGGAATGGGTATGGCGTTATTGTTCTCTTTGATTACAATGTGGATTGTCAGAAATATGAATCCTCGTAAAGTCGATAAACAGTTTAGAAGATTACAACTTCTTTCTGCTGCTCTCTATAGTTTAAGCCATGGCTCAAATGATGCACAAAAGACAATCGGTATTATTACAATTGCATTATTTACAAATGGACTTTTAGGATCAACTTTTTATGTTCCAACGTGGGTGATATTTTTAAGTTATTCATTTATCGCTCTTGGAACTTTGCTTGGTGGCTGGAAAGTAATTAAGACACTTGGAATGCGCGTAACAAAGCTCACTCCATTTGGTGGTTTCAGTGCAGAAACTTCAGCGGGGTTAACTATCAGCTGGGCTTCAATGTTGGGAATACCTGTCAGTACTACACATACAATTACAGGATCAATAATCGGAGTCGGATCAATAAAAGGATTTTCTGCAGTTAGGTGGGGTGTTGCAAAAAACATTTTGTGGGCTTGGGTACTTACAATTCCATTATCAGCTTTTTTTGCAATGCTTACTTATTTAATTGCAACAGGAATTTTTGATTAACTTTTATAAACTACGGCAGATAAATAACCCACAACTTCGGATTTATCGCCGGTTACGTCACCTGAATCACTTCTGCTGATTACAAGAGATTTGTCTATATTTTTTAATGAAGCAGCTTTCATCATTGCAGCTATCGGCCCACCACCGCAAGCTTCACATTCGTGATCATCCAGATCTGTAAGTAACTGTTCAAAATCAAAATCATTAATTCTTTTTTCTACTACTGAATCTAATCGCTCAGCTTCTTCCGCTGAATAAAAATGCGACATATCTGAGCTTGCCACTGCAAGGGTATTATCATCAACAACTTTAGATATTTTTTCTGCAAGTTCATCGACAAACATCTTGCTTTGATCTCCCATTACAATTGGAACAATCTTGAAATTTTTTAACACAGTTTGCAGAAATGGTATCTGAACTTCGAGTGCGTGTTCTTTTCTATGTCCTTGGATTCCTCTAGAAATAATTTTACTATTTTCAACTAACTTATCTACCATAACCTGATCAATCTCAACAATTCCTAAAGGAGTTTCGTACGCATCACCATCATAAATTGAAATACCCGGAAAATATTCTGCATGACTTGGTGAAATTATAATTACTGTTTTGTAAAATTTATCTTTTAAAAGATTGTAAGCAAAAGCAGCTGTCTTACCAGAATACATATATCCAGCGTGAGGTGATACTATTCCAAATATATTGTTAAATGCTTTTTCAGGTTTAGCAACTTGAAGCATTAATGCAATATCTTTTTGAAGTTTATCTTTATCTGCCGGATAAAAATATCCCGCAACTTGTTGATGTCTGATTCTCATTTCACTTCCCAGTCTCATCTTCGGAAAATATTTCAGCAGTAAATACTTTAATTTTTAAAGTCCGCTCTTTCCAAAACTCACTGTAAAATCCTGCTTTGTTACAGAGCGCAGAAAGAAATTCTTCTCGATTCATTTTATGTTCTATTGCAACTTGAGGAAGTAATAATCCGCCGCCGCCTTCATCAATATATAATCCATGAGTTCCAATTACTATTTCATCATAGCTTTTTATGGGAACAAATTCCGATAGTATTGAAATCTCAATATGAATTTTTTCAAATTCAGTTTTTTTTAACGCAGAAAATCTTGGGTCGTTTACAGCGGCATGTATTGCTGCCGAACAGATTGTATCAAATAATGCTTCACGACCAATGAGATATCCTATGCATCCGCGTAATTGATGATTGATTGTTAATGTAACAAATGCACCGAGTTTTTCTTTAAGCAATGGATACTTTTTATAATCAGGTTCTTCGGGTTCTTTTCCATCAAAAAGAGAACTGATAGATTGGCGTGCTGCTCTTAGAAGAATAAGTTTTTCTTCTTGTGAGATATTCATTTTAATTAATCTTTAATTTGATAAACGAATAACTTTGTTTTATCAACAATCAAAAAGAGAAAATTATCTTTAACAAAAAATGATTCCGGCATTAAATTAACTAAATTTTTATCTAAAGTTTCATTCAATAAAACCTTATTTCTTGAAAGATCAATTGCAGAAAAGGAATTAGTTAGTGTGCTTGTTTTTGAAACTTCGTGATAATTAAATACAAGCAAATCATTAATTTTCATAAAACTAACTTCACCTTTAATAACCTTCTCATCCAAAACGTTCTGAATATATTTTTGATGAATTTCTGTAATTGGTTCATTTCGATTAAAATATTCGGGGAATAAATAATTTTGTTGCCAAAATTCTTCATCAAGTTTTTCTTTTAATTGATTTATAATCGACACATCATTACCAAAATCCTGAACAATTTCCCCTGTTAAATAGTCTAGAGCAAAGAAATTTCTGTTTTCAAATTTCTGCTGGTAACAATAAACCTTGTCTTCATAAACAAAGGCAAAAACATAATTATCACTATGCCAGAGAATTGATTTTGAAAGTATATCAAATGCAATTATGCTTTTGTGGGCAGGCATATCAGGCTTACCATACAAATGAAAGTAAATGATATCTTTATATACGGATTCTATTCCAATCCAGTTTTTTTCATTGTGCTGATATTGATTAAGCAATTTTTTGCCGGATTCAATTTCAAGACAACTGAAAAATACTTCTTTGGTTTTTGTATCTCTTTCTTCAACCACTACTTTATTATTTGTCGTTGGAAGAATACGCCAAATCTGTTTTCCGTTATCGTGTTTATATAGCTTTTTTAGTTTCATTTTCTTGTAATGGATAATAACCAATGTCACACTGAGCGGAGTCGAGGTGCGACAAATTATTATTTTAAAGTCATCCTTCGTCTTCGCTCAGGATGACAAAAAGATTTAGTTACTTAGTTTGTACACTAACGTGCAATAACATCCTTAAATAATTGGTTTAAATCGTGCTGTAAAATGTCTTAGCATTGGTGCTTCGTAAGTAAATTGATAACCCTTTAATCTATCACGATTTTTATAAACTTCTATTATAACCTCTATTAAATAATCAATATGACTTTGTGTATAAACTCTTCTTGGAATTGCCATTCGAACAAGTTCCATCATGGATGGTATTAATTTTCCATTTTTATCTTTTTTACCAAACATAACACTTCCAATTTCAACAGCACGAACTCCGCCTTCAAGATAAAGTTCGCAAACGATTGATTGTCCAGGATACTGATCCGCAGGGATGTTTGGCAAGAATCTTTTTGCATCAATATAAATTGCATGGCCTCCTGGTGGTTCGATAATTGGAACACCGGCAGCTACTAATCGTTCTCCAAGATATTCCACACTGCGAATTCTGTACTGTAAATAATGTTCATCAACAATTTCCAATAATCCCTGGGCAACAGCCTCCAGATCGCGCCCAGCAAGTCCACCGTAAGTTGGAAAACCTTCGGTTACTATAAGCAGATTACGACACTTCATTGCAAGTTCTTCATCGTTCATCGCAAGAAATCCACCAATGTTTACAAGTGCATCTTTCTTTGCACTCATTGTAACTCCATCTGCGTAAGAAAACATTTCCTGTGCAATCTCAAGTGGAGTTTTATTTTCGTATCCTTTTTCTCTCATCTTAATGAAGTAAGCATTTTCTGCAAATCTGCATGCATCAAGAAAAAGCGGAATTCCGTATTTATTACAAACTGCTTTTACATCTTTTATGTTTTGCATTGATACCGGCTGACCACCGCCGGAATTGTTTGTAACTGTTATCATACAAAGAGGAATATTTTCAACACCTTTTTCTTTAATGAAAGTCTCTAGTTTTTTAACATCCATATTTCCCTTAAAGTCCGCACGAATCTCAGGATGCTTTCCAATTTCATTCAACAAATCAACAGCTTCAGCACCGCTAAACTCTACATTCGCGCGAGTAGTATCAAAGTGTGTGTTGTTAGGAAAATATTTTCCAGGGCCGCCGACTATTGAAAATAATATTTTTTCTGCAGCTCTTCCTTGATGAGTCGGAATTATGAATTTATGATTTGTAATACTTTTAATGACGGCTTCAAACCTGTAAAAACTTTTTGAGCCCGCGTAAGACTCATCACCTTCCATAATTCCTGCCCATTGTTTTGCACTCATTGCAGAAGTTCCGCTGTCTGTAAGCAGATCAATTAGCACATCATCTGCGGGAAGAAGAAATGGATTATAACCCGCGTCTTTAAGAAGAGCTTCTCGCTCTTCACGAGTTGTAAATCTAATAGGTTCAACTGATTTTATTTTGAAAGGTTCAATAATGGTTTTGGGTTTCATAAATTATCCATATAAGAATTAAGTGAATTTTTACTTACTCAAATTTAATAAATCATGCTTCTTAATTCTCATCATTTATTAAAGAATCTTATTGCCTTTTCAATGTTTCCTAAATAGTTTTCACTAGTGTAATTTCAAAAATAATCAGGAGAATCAATGGAAGATCAAGATAAAGTTCAACCCGAACAACCGGTTAATGAAATTGAAGAACTATCACACACAGATAAAATTGTTGGTGTAATATCCGAGCCTTCAAATCTTTTCTCAAAGCTGGCTTTTCTAAATACAAAAGCAACTGATTGGTTATTACCCCTACTTTTATTGATAATAGTTGCAATCGCTTCAACGTTTATTTACATGTCAAATCCTGAAATAAAAATGGAGATGCAGCAGCAGCAAGAAAAAGCAATGCGTGAACAATTTGATAAAATGGTTGAAAGCGGACAGATGAGTAGAGAACAAGCTGATGAACAACTTGAAAAATCTTCGGAATTTGTAAGTAACCCGATGTTTATGTATTTGATTCCATCAATTAGTGTTTTTGTGATTATGCTGCTGTGGTTCTTTGTATTTACAACACTTGCGTTCTTAATTGCTAAATTTGCATTTAAAGGAGATGGCAGTTACTCACAGGCAATGACTGCAATGGGTTTACCGCTATACATTTCAGTTTTTCAAAGCATATTGCTAGTAATTGTTGGAATTTTAATGGGCAAAATGCTAACAGGATTAAATCCTGCCTCTTTAATGGGAATGGATTTAAAAACACTTCCCGGGTTTTTATTAAGCCGTCTTGATGTATTTTCAATCTGGTTTTATATAGTTGTAGGAATTGCTTTTGCCAAAATGTTCAAGTCCAATAACGTTAAAAAATATGTTTTTACTTCTATCGGAGTCTGGCTTGTGTTTATGTTTATAATTTTTGGATTAGCTCAGGTATCCCCTGTGTTCGGAAATATGATTAGATAGGTTTTATATTTTAAGTGGAACGGTCAACAGACCGTTCCCAGTTTTAATTTTCAATTCTCCAATCCCAGGCATTAGAAAACAAACCAAGCGGTGAAAATTTTATATTCTTAATACGCTTATTATATCCAATAATATTATTAGTCCAAAATAACATTGTAACAGGTTCATATTCTTTAAATATTTCGGAAACTCTTTTATAATTTGATATTTTTTTTTCTTCACTATCAGCGGGTTTAATATCATTAAATATTTTTTCAAGTTCCTGATTAGAAAAATTAGAAAAATTTAACATAATTTTTTCCGGATCAGAACTCCAGTATGTATCTAATTTCAAAGGAATTTCGATACTCCAACCTGATATCCAGGCATCATACTTTCGCCCAATCATCCCATCAACTAATTCATTTTTTTCAATAAACATTAATTCAGTTTCAATACCAACCTCTTTAAGATTATTTTTTACAATCGTACCAATATATTGTCTTATAGAATTTCCTGCAGCAGTGTAAATTTTAAATGAAAATTTCTGATTATTCTTTTCAAGAACACCATCTCCATTATTATCCTTCCAGCCTTCTTCCGCTAATATTTTTTTTGCTAATGATGGATTGTATTCTGTTTTAATCAAACTGCTATCAAAATATTGTTTAAATATTGGTGAAATGGGAGAATCATAGATTACACCATATTTGCCTACTATAGATTGAAATATTTCATTTCTATTAATAGCAAGAGATAAAGCTTTACGTGTCTTTGCAGAAGAAAAAAACTTGTTAGGTCTATTTTGCTTTTGGGAGTATGAGATAGGATCAATATGATTCCATCCAACATAATCATAATCTCTTCCCTTAATCGAACCAATAATAATATTCTCATCCGGAGTAAGTTCTTGAACTTTTTCAGAGCTTACATCTTCAATAAGATCAATTTCACCTTTTTTAAGTTGAGTGATTCGTGAATATTCATCTGGAATGATTTTAAAAATAATTTCTTGTACATTTTTGGAATTAAATAAAAAGCAAGAACTATCTGCTCTTAAATGTATCTTCTGATCTCTATCCCATTTATAAAGTTTAAATGGGCCGCTTGTTACAGGATTAAAATTTAGTTCTGCGGTTTCAATATCTTCCCTTTTAATTCCTTTATAAACATGTTCAGGTAAAATAGCGTGATTTATATCCAGCAATGTGAATGATTTATAATCTTTAAAAAAGATTGTTAAACTTTTATCCGAATTCTTTCTAAAAGTTTTATCAATTTCAATATGAAACTCTTTATCTTGATAAAAATTATTAAACATTCCAAATAATCTGCTGTTAACTTTTGGATCGGAATAAACATCAAATGAAAAAATTACATCGTCAGTTGTAATAGGTTTACCATCAGACCAATAAATATTATTACGAAGATTAACTGTTATAGAATTTGAATCTTTGCTGAACTGCCAGCTTTCAGCAAGCAAAGGACTAAATTCTATTATGCCTAATGAATCATTCCAAATTTCTAATGCGGGTTTAAGAAAAAGTAAATCCACTAAATGACCTTCCTGAAGATCAAAAGCATAAAGTGGGTTGATAGTTGCAACATCTGAAGTGACACCGACAACTATTACAGGTTTAGACTTTTCTGAGTTTTGTGAGCAGCTTGTAAATACTATAAAATTAAAAGCAACAGTTATTAGAAATGTAATGCAAATAGTTTTTATAGGTGACATATATAAAGATTTAAAATTCTTCGTCATCAGATATAATATTTTGTTAAAAACTATATAAAGTTACTATTCTTATCCGTTTTATAGAATATGGAATTGAATAAATGTAATTCTAAAGGTGAAAAATTAATTAAAATAATTTTAAGAAATTATTATTCTCAGACTATTCGATTATTTATTCTTCTTAATGGATTTAAAAACTTTATCGGCAGATTTTAAATGATTCTTGGCCTCCTCTTTTCGATTCTCTTCAGTTAAAAGGTTTCCGAGTTCCTGAGAACTTTCAGCCTTGTTATACTGACTTTCAAAATCATCATTTAATCTTATACTGCTTTCAAAAAATTCTTCAGATAATTCAAAATTATTAAGATTGGATTGAATGATTCCTTTAATCCTGTATATATCAGCTATGGACAAAGTATCATTTAGTTTGCAGGCTAATTCCATAGCTTTATCGGTAAAAGCATCGGCTAGAGGTAAATTTTTTAGCTTAGTATATATATAAGCTTTTCCGATATATGAAACTGCACAGTTGGATAGATATTGATTTTCTATTGAAAGAGTTATAGAATTATTAAAATGTTCTAATGCAAGATAATATTCATTCATCCTGGTATAGAGCATTCCTAGATTATGATAAACACGTGCAATACGGCTTTTATCGTTAAGCTTCTGAAATTTTTCGATAGCATCTTTATAATTCCAGATTGCTTTTTCAAAATCACCATAAATAGTATAAATAATTCCAAGATTAGTAAGTATCATTGCCTGGGTAGCAATGTCATCACTTTTTTTCAGATAAGTTAAAGCTGCTTCAAAATGTGCAAGTGCTCTTTTAAACTCACCTTTTTCACCGTACAAAGTTCCAAACATATTTTCACACTTAGCATATCCTTTATCAAATTCGGCTGATTTAAAATTGTTATAAGCCTCATTAAGATAAAAATCACAATCATCCCACTGAGCTTGTGCCCAATAAATTTTGGATACTAATAAATTTGCTTCACCATTATGCACTCTATAGATTTCTTCACTACCAATAAAATTTTTCAAATCTGTTAATATCTCTAGTGCATAAGATTGATTACCGATTTTAATCATATACTGAGCAAGTTCTAATAATAAGTCTAAATATTTTTCTTTAAGTAATAATCTTTCTGCAAGTGTGATAATTTTGTCAACAATTACTCTTTCACTGATTCCTTCAGTAAAATTCATATTTACTTGTTCTTTGTCTATGTCAGATATTTTATCATTAAGATCTGAAAACGATTTTGCATGTACTTGAATAGATCTAATAAACTCTTCTGTATCAGACTGCGATAGAAAGTTTACTAAAACCTTTTTAACATGCTCTATAATTTTTTCTGTACTATTATTCATTATTAACCTCTGCTGCACTTATGTTAATGGAGTCAATTCCAATCATTTTTTCAATTTTCATTACTTTATCCGGAGCGTTGGATCTTCGGAAATAATCTATTGCCTGACTATAATAATATTTACTTTGTTCATGTTTAGATTGATCTTTATAAAGGTTTGCAAGCTCTATTGATACTTCAGCAATATTTAAACTATTACGTAAACTGGTATTTATTCTTAAACTAATCATAAGGTAAATTTCAGCAGTTTTTGTATCGTTCATTTCTTTTGCGATGATACCTCGTAGTTTATAGATATCTGCAATTGTTAGTTTGTCATCCAGATTATGACTTAGTGATAAAGCTTTATCAGCAAATTCTTTTGAAGATAGAACGTCTTTTTCAAAAATTAGTACTTGTGCTTTTGCATGATATAATAGTGTGAGCACTCCTAAATAAGCGTTTTCAACAGAAATTTCTATTCCTTTATCAAGAGCCGCCAGTGATGATTTGATATCACGAGCATCTAAAAAATTCAATCCAATATTTAAATAAACTTCAGCTACTCTTCTTAAATCTCCAATCTGCTTATAAATCATCATTGCTGATTCATAATGAATAACAGAGTCATCTGTGTTACCAAGAATACTGTTAACAACACCAAGATTTGTTTCAATCTTTGCATTTAATTCCTGATCAGAGGATTCATTTGCAAAAACTAAACTCTGGCTGAAATAACTTTTTGCTCTTTCTATTTCACCCATTTCACCAGAAATTGAACCTAGCATGTTAAAACATGTTGCTAAACCCATTCTGTCATTATTTTCTTTAAAAATTGATTCTGCTTCTGTAACAAAAGAAATACCGCGAGTCCAATTGGCTTTACGACTATAAATATCTGCTAATCCAATTAGTGATTTTGCCTTAATATTTTTGTCATTTGATTTTTTACTAATTCTACTAAATACCTCCTGTGCAAAATTAATTTTACCGGAGGCAATACAAATATTTCCAAGATCTAATGTAAAATGGTAAAACTTATCCGATTCAAGTTTCTTCTCAGCAAGAGTAATAGCTCTGTCAATCTGCATTCTATCGGTTGATTCATCAATCTTAATATCAAGCTGTTTTTTGTAAAGATCACTTATCCTGGCAGAAATATCACGGCTACCAATCTGATGATGATTTACATCAATAAATATTTTATCATATTCATCTTTAGCTAAATATTCTGATAATAGATTTTGGATCTCGCTTTCAAATATTGTCAATGAGTCTTGCATTTTTAATTTTAACCCGATTAATTAACAAAACCATATCTTGAAAAATGATTTAATTTGGCATTGGTAACTTTAAGGGTACCTGTTGCCACATCCATTGTTATTGAGTCATACTCAACACCTGTTATCGAACCATTTTGTGCGACATAAACAAAATCAAGAGTTTCAGAGTTAATACCTGTTAAATCAAGACCAGAAACTGTTAATGTATAACTAACAGGAATATTGAACTGCATTGCAGGACCAAACTCTAACGAAGCTGTCTCTGTATCAAAGGTTTGCGTTATTGTTTTACCTCCACTGAATGCACCAGCAGAAAAAACAAGTTTAGAATAGATCATAACATTACCAGTTACACTTTGAAACTCGAATGTTTCTGCAAACATCCCTCCGTTATAGCCGTTAATGTATTTTGATCTTGTCAAATCGGTTTCGATCTTTAAACCTGATTTTAATGCAGGCAACTTAATAAGCTGCGCTTGCTGTTTTATCCCTGATTCATCAGGTGATGTTATGTTTGCATCTGGTGTGCATCCTAATAATAATGTAAAGACCATCAGCGTAATTGTTGCGAACTTTTTCATTTTAGATCCTTTAACTTTGAAATAATTATTTTTTTTACAAATTTTTTCTAACGAAAGCATATCTGGAAAAATGAGGCAGCTTTGCTTTTTGAACATACATAGATTGCTTTTCCCAATTTATTTTGCACTCATTATTAAGAATATATTCAACACCACCATTTTCATCTTTATAAACAAAATCTATTTTAGCGTTTGAATCAAAACCTAGTTGAACAAGATCAACACCTTTATAAGACAAATCTAAAAACGCCGGTTTATCAAAAAGCATTTCTGGTGCAAATTGAATTGATCCAGAGCTAAGATCGGGAATCATTTTAATTTCCTTTATACCTATGAACGACTTTGGAAGGAATAATAAGCAGGTTTGAATTTGTATTGAGTCACCTTCTTTATTCACGTAAATAGTATCAAAAGCAATAGTGCCACCTTGGTTACCATCAATAAATTGTGAAATTTCAAAACCGCCTTGTGTAGGAATTATGTTAGGTTTGTTAGAAATTAAGGAAATATTTAAAGAAGTATCTAGTGTTGAAATAGAATTTTCAGCATTCTCACAACTCGAGAAAATGAAGGTGAAGAGAACTAGTAATATCGAACCAAAAAACTTCATTGTGTCACCCTGGATTATTGTGTTAAACGTTAATTGAAATAGTTTAAGCCTAACACACCATAACGACACTCTTAAAAAAGCATATCAGTATTTCACTAATTATGCCATATTGTTATAGTTCTAAAAAGTTACAATAAAGCCGATCTTTTGAAGGTTTGCACTATTTTTCTGGATTCATCTTGAAACAACTTTTTAAAATGTCTCAGTACGCAACAAAGTAGTTTTTAGCTTAAATTATGTTTGCTTTTTTTCGATAATTATTTATAAGTAAAAGCAGATTTTACACTCAATTAAATTAAAGATTTAGTAATTGATCGACTTAATATTATTTGATAATAGCCCCTCAATCCTTTTAGTAGTTGATAAAGAGGGCTTCTTGATAAATCTAAATAACTCTGCTAAAGAATTTTTAGGATTAGATACCGATAGCTTCAGAAATAAAAACCTTGTTGATTATCTCGCAGAAAATCAAAAGTCATTTTTAAGTCTTTTGAATAATGCTGACCAACTCACTTTTCCGCAGACTATCGAAATAAAAGTATGCGCAAAAAACAACAATACTCTTTATACTTCACTTTCAATCAACAAGTATTCTGATGAGCAACAGAAAGAAGAATATTTTTTAATCTCATTATTCGATTTAACACATCATATAATGAAAACAGAATTAATAAAAGAAAGCCAGCTTAGATTTGAAAACATAGCAAACTCTGCTCCAGTTATGATTTGGATTACAGATGTAAGCGGGTTATTTATTTTTGTTAATAATATTTGGAGTGAATTTACTAACCGTACAACTGGTGAAGAGTTAGGGTTAAATTGGATACACGATGTTCATCCTGATGATACAAATAATCTCATTATTGTTTATCAGAAATCCATTGATGAACGAGTTTCATTCTCACATCAGTTCCGATTTAAACGTAAAGATAATGTATACCGATGGCTGATGATGAACGGAATACCAAGATTTAATGAGATTGATAATTTTTTGGGATTTATAGGTACTTGCATAGATATAACTCAGCAAAAAGAAGATGAAGATTATATAAAAAAAATTAACGATGAACTGGAAAATGCAAATCAGAACAAAGATAAGTTCTTTTCAATAATCTCACACGATTTACGAAGTCCACTTTCCGGTATAATGTCTTTGCTGGATATAATTGTTTCAGATTATGATTCTCTAGAAGAAAACGAAAGAATAGAAATTCTGACCGAGGCTGCAAAAACTTCAAAAAGCACTTATACTTTAATGGAAAATTTGTTGGACTGGTCGCGTATACAAACCGGCAATATGAGTTACGAGCCTCAGAACACCTCTTTAATTCTAATACTTACATCAATTAAAAATCTTTATTACCAAAAACTTAAAGAAAAAGGCATCTCATTAAACTTTGATTTTGATCCCGAGTACTTTGCTTACGCTGATTCAAATATGACAGAAACGATTCTTAGAAATCTCATTTCAAATGCAATTAAGTTTACGAAAGAGTTTGGATTGATTCTTATATCATTTGAAATATTAGACAATGATGTTTTGATAAAGATTAAAGATACCGGAGTTGGGATGGATGAAAAACAAATTGCAAAACTCTTTAAGCTTGATGAGACACATTCAACCGTTGGTACTGCTGGCGAAAGAGGTACTGGTCTTGGGCTTTTATTATGCAAAGAACTGATTGAAAAACAGGGCGGCAAAATCTGGATAGAGAGCGTACTGAACGCAGGAACAACTTTTTATTTTACGCTACCAAAAGCAAAGTAATTTTTTTACATTATACTTTGCGGATCAACATCATAAAACAACTTCACATCTTTGTAACGCGATTTCTTATGAAACTCGGTCCACGCTTCCATAACTGCCTTTCTTAATATAGCTCCGCCCGGATCATTTTCTTTTGAGCTTTTTATCAGAATGTGATAGCGATAATTATTTAAGAGCTTAAATATCTGTGCGGTGGTTGGATCAGAAATTTTTAAATAATTTTTGTATTTAATTATCTCTTTATAAAAATCATAAGCAGCTCCTTTGGCTTTATCCATGTTTGTATCTTTGGTTTCGATCAAAGCAATTCTTGTAAAAGGCGGATATCCCATATTCTCTCTATCCGCTTTCTCCTTAGAATAAAATCCCTCGTAATCGTTTTCCAAAACTTTTCTTAGAACAAAATGTTTTTCATTATAAGTTTGGATGATAACTTCGCCTTCAACTTTACTTCTTCCAGCTCTGCCGGAAACCTGTGTAAGCAATTGAAAAGTCCGTTCATCCGCGCGGAAGTCTGGCAGCCATAAAGTTGTTTCAGCAGAGATGACTCCAACTAAAGTAACTCGTGGAAAATCTAATCCTTTAGAAACCATTTGAGTTCCGACAAGAATATCAATATCCCCTTTGCTAAAACCTAAAAGCAAATTACTTAAGTAAGATTTTTTTGAAATCGAATCAGAATCAATTCTTTCAATTCGGGCATTTGGGAAATAAAATTGTAATTCATCTTCCACCCGTTCAGTTCCTGTTCCAAAATATTTAATGTTGATTGATCCACAATGTGTGCAGGCACCAGGTACAGGTTTTACCGATCCGCAGTAATGACATTGGATTTTGTTCTGATTGATGTGGAAAACCATTGGAACAGAACAGTTTTCACACATTTCAACTTCACCACAATCGTTACAGAAGATCTGTGTAGAAAATCCTCTTCTGTTTTGAAGAATTATCACACCTTCTTTTTTCTTTAATCGGTCATCAATTTTATCAATCAGTACTTTTGAGAATACTGTTTCTGATTTAGATTTATTTTTTTCATGAGCAATATTTACAAAAGTTATTTTAGGTAGTTTTGCATCATCAATCCGTTTGAAAAGCGAGAGAAGTTTGTATTTAGCTGTTTCTGCGTTGTACATACTTTCAATCGATGGAGTTGCAGAACCAAGCACAACTGGACAAGAATAAATATTTCCGAGTACAACCGCTGCATCTCGTGCATTGTATTTAGGTATCATCTCAAAGCTTTTATAACTCGCATCATGTTCTTCATCAACTACGATCAGTCCTATTTTGCTTAATGGTGCAAACAAAGCAGAACGCGCACCAATTACAACTTTAGATTTTCCACTCAATACTCTACGCCACGAATCGAATCTTTCACCAGCAGACATTCTACTATGAATAACTGTAACAGTATCACCAAAGTTGTTAAAAAATCTTGATGTGATTTGCGGAGTTAAAGAAATTTCAGGTACGAGTATCAAAACAGTTTTATTTCTTTCTAAAGCCTGCTTTGCAAGTTCAATATAAACCTGGGTTTTTCCGCTTCCAGTTACTCCGTGTAAAAGAAATGTTTGAAAATTATTTTGATTTTGTACGACCAAAATGTTATCAACAACTTCTTGCTGCTGTTTAGTTAGCATTAATTGTTGATGCTCTTCTATATAATTTTCTTTAAAGGTTCTATCAACTTCTTTTTCATAAATCTTAACAAAACCTTTTTGCTCAAGTCCATTTAATGATGATTGCGAGGATTCTGTTTTATGAAGCAACTCAGCAACAGGAAGCGCAATACCTTTTGCTTCAATCATTTTTAGTAAGATCTTAACTTGCTTTGGTGATTTTCTATCAAGTTCAGGAAAGCTTGCATAAATCTCAGCAATCTCTTTAGCGAGTTTTACAAATTTTACTTTCTTTGCTTTAACTTTAACTCCTTCAACCTCATCTACAATTGTAACGGCACCCTGATTATGAAGCTGGCGGAGTTGCGAATAAATATTTTTTTTCTTTACAACTTTTTGGAGTAATGAAAAATTTAATTCATCTCTTTTAGAAAGTTCTAAAAGTATTTTAAACTTTATTGAATCTTTTTTCTTTTCTTTTAATAACAGTTCATTTATATAATCTTTATCAACTACAATTTTTCTTTTTGTTTCAACTTCCGTTCCTTGCGGTACGAGTAATTTTAAAGCTTCTCCAAGCGAGCATAAATAATATTCCGAAAGCCATTCGTAAAATTTTAATGTTTTATTTGTAAAAATTGGTTTATCATCAAGAATATCTGTGATATGTTTTACTTCATCTTTTTTAAGTGGGATAGTAGCAGGAATATTTATAATGAATCCTGATAAAGTTCTCTTCCCAAACGGAGCAACTGCACGAACTCCTACCTTAGCAAACTCCTGCAATTCTTTTGGAACGGAATAAGTAAATGCTTTTCTGAAAGGTAAAGGAAAAACAACTTCAACAAACATTAATTCTCTTTCAGATAATACGGAGCCAGGGAAGCTAATCCTTCTCTGTCTGTGTCGTCACTATACATTTTAAATTTTAAAGTCTTAATTGATTTGTCCCATACAATTCGCTGATATTCGGACGTTTTAGTAATTTGTCCGTTAGTAGAAATAATGCTGTCTTCAACAGGTACAGTTAAATAATAATATGGATCATCAAATTGTAATCCCTCAACTCTGCTTATTTCTGAAAACTCGTATAATACAATTGCATTTAGTTTTTCATTTTCAATAACAACATTTCTTGATATGATCCGTTTTCCTTCGGACTTCATATCATCAACAAATTGCTGACTCTTTAATCCGTGCTCTAGGATACTCTTTACGTCCTCATCGATAGCCTCTTTAGTAACTGCATCGGTATTGATATCCTCAATATTCAGCAAAGCAGTTCCTGTTCCATCTTCATTTACTGTTACTTCATATGAAACATTATTAAAAACTATACAACCTGTAAATTGAGCTATAAAAATAACTGAGAGCATATAAAATATTTTTATCAATTTAATTCTCCTTTTACCACAAAGTTCTCAAAGGTTAATACCAAGTTCACAAGGTTGAAAATTCTTAGTGTGCTTTGTGAACTACTTGGCATCCTTTGTGGTTAATTGTTTTAATGTTAATTAACTGCCTTTTCTAATAATGTAAAAGTCTGTTTGTCCGCATCAAGTTCTGCAAGAGCACCAAACGGAATTGTAAACTTATCCTTAACATGCCCAAAAGACATTCCATATACAACGGGAATCTTTAGGCTATTTAATCTATCTTTTAAAACTTCCATTAAGGTAAATGTTTTACTAAATGAAGGATCCTTCTGTTTCCCTTCGCAATTTCTAAAAATCCCCATCATAACACCTGCAGCATGTATAAACTTTCCACTTTGAATCATTTGAGTTAACATCCTATCAACTCTGTATGGTTCTTCACCAATCTCTTCAATAAAAATTATTTTATTTGAATAATCAACATCAAATTCTGTCCCGATAAGTGATACCATAATTGCAAGATTACCGCCAACAAGTCTACCCTTTCCTTTCCCGTTTACAATAGAGGAAACACCATAAACATTTTCGTCATCTCCGCTAGTGGAGTTGTGAAATAAATTTGTTCGTTCGGGATTAATTAAAACCTTATTAAAATTGTTCACCGAATAATCATTAAAAGTTGACGTCCCAACTGGACCGTGGAAACTTATCAAACCAGATTTTTGATATATACCATAAAGTAAAGCAGTAACATCACTGTATCCAACTAAGACTTTTGGGTTTGATCTTATTACATCATAATCAAGCATCGGCAGAATACGTGCACAACCATAGCCACCGCGGGCACAAATAATTCCTTTTACACTTTTATCAGAAAACTTTTTCATAAGATCTTCTGCACGATCTTTATCAGTGCCTGCAAAATATCCGCTTTGCAAAAGTACTTTTTCTGAATAAGTAGTTTCAAACCCAAGTTGATTGAGGTTCTTTATAGAATCTTGTAATTCTTCCTCAGAGATGTAACTTCCAGGAGCAACAATAGCAATCTTATCTCCAGCTTTTAATCTCGGTGGTTTAATTACTGAAGGCTCATCAGGCAAAGAGGTTTTTGCAATAGATAATGGATTTAAAACTGCTGCACCAACAGATGCAACAGATAGCGATGTTATAAATTTTTTTCGGTTCATAGTTTAATTTAGGAATGATAATTAGAAAATGCGAGAGTTTTTAATTTAAGACAAACCCAATTCCAAGAGGAATTGAGTTTGTTAAAGAATAACTTAACACTTTATTCGTACATCTACTGCAAATAATTTGTTTTCTGAAGTAACTAGTAATGGATTCAAATCAACTTCTGTAATTTCTTTGTGATTAATAATCATCTGTGCAAGATTTTCAATAGAAGATTTCACAACATTTACATCAATAGATTCTTCCCCACGCACGCCTTGAATAATTTTTCCAATTTTTGTTGAGTTGATCATTTCATCAATATCATTTGCAGTTAAATATGCTGAGCGCATAACAGTATCATCAAGATATTCAACATATTTTCCCCCAGAACCAAACATAATCATTGGACCAAAACTTGGATCACGGAAAGCACCTACTAACAACTCATACTTTGTTTTTAGAAATGGCTGAATTAAAAACTTATCTAATTGAATATTTTTAGAACTGAAATTCCAGATCATCTCTTCAGCAGTTTTAATTAACTCTGACTTTGTCTTAATGTTTAAAGCAACTCCTTTTAAATCTGTTTTGTGAATAATTTTTTCCCCGATTGCTTTTAATACTATGGGAAAATGAATTTCTTTTTTAGACAATTCTCCAATACTGTGAATTTCATCCTTTAAAATTGGTAATTTATAGTGGTTACATAATTCTGCAACTTCATTTGGATTTAGAAATCTTCCTAGTTTTTCATTCAGCTTAAAATCTTTTGCTGATTCATCAGGTCTTATTCTTCCGTTATTAGGTTTTTTATTTTGAAATTTTAATAAATTGTTTATCACCACTGCTGGATCTTCCGGTCTTTTAAACAATGCTCTTTTTGTTTTTGATTCAGTTCTGTATTCCTGCCAAAACTCAGGTAAAGGCATAACAACCTGAAAAATTGGTTTATCAGATTTTATATCATTTATTCCCTCAATAACAGGCAAAGCTTTAACCATAATTGGCTCAACAAAAACGGAAATAACTGCATCAACATTTTTATCTTGAACTAAAATTTCGTTAACAGCCTTAAACTGTTCTGCTATTCCACCAGGAAGTAAATCGACTGGATTATTTACACTTCCTTCGGGATGAACAATCTCTTTTAACTTTAATTTTGTTTCAAGTGATAATTCTGCAAGTACGAGATTATTTTTCTCAAGTGTATCAACTGTTAAAATTGCTGGTCCACCGGCATTAGTAACAACAGCAACACGATTACCTTTTGGGGCTGGAAAATCTTCAAAACCTTTCGCGGTATTAAACATATCATTTAAATCATCAGCTCGAATAATTCCGAATTGAGTTAAAATTGCATCAACAACTTTATCACTGCTGCCAAGTGCTCCTGTGTGTGAAGAAGCAGCTTTTATTCCACTTGAAGTTCTTCCACCCTTTAGAATAATTACAGGTTTTGTAATTTTATCATCAATAAAATATTTTATAAACTTTTCACCATCCACAAAACTTTCTAGGTAATATGTTATTACTCCAACATCGTTACAATTTTGCCAGTATTCCAATAAATCATTTTCATTTACATCTGCCTTGTTGCCAACACTTATAAATTGCCCAAAACGAATATCTGTTTCGCGCAATGAATTCAATACTGCCGCACCAATAGCTCCGCTCTGCGAACAAAAAGCCATACTTCCAGTTTTTGGTTCCTCGGCAACAAACGTTGCATTCATTTTTATTGAAGGAAGTGCATTAATGATTCCCATACAATTTGGACCAACCATTCTTGCTTTAGAATCACGAATAAGTTTTAGAATTCTTTTCTCAGCCTCTGCTCCAACTTCACCTGTTTCCTTGAATCCAGCAGTAATAAGAATTATTGCCTGAACTTTTTTAATAATAAGTTCTTTTATAGTATCTTCAACAAATTGTTTGGGTACCATAACAATTGCAAGATCTATCCTATAATCAATCGAGCTAATTGTAGGATAACATTTATAACCAAGAATTTCATCCGCTTTTGGATTAACAAGTGCAAGATCGCCCGTATATCCATATTGTTTTACTGATTTTGTTAACTCGTAACCGAGGCTTTTTGGCTTAGATGATGCACCAACAATGCATATTGAGTCGGGATAAAAGTATTGATCGAAAACTGATTCCATAATTCCACAATTTTTATTTTTATTACTCCAAACTTAAAGGAAAGAGATGAGAATTTGAATATTGATAGTAAATAATAGGATAGATTGCTTCTCCCGATGAATCGAGATCGAATTAACAATATATACACCAAAAAAATATGAGATAAATTTTTGGTGTGAACAATTTTGTGGATTTTATTAAATAGCAGATGCGGAATTATGATCGATCTTTCCGCAAAGAATTTACCCGTTTGTGCAAAATAATGGCAAAGCCACCCTAGCCGTTATCAGTACTACGGGTAAGTTTGTTTTTGTTCCGTCATTGCGAGTGAGTCTTCGGACGAAGCAATCTTCAATCATAAATGGTAGCTTGCTTCGTCCCGATGGGACTCGCAATAACTTACTTATTTTATCTTGGCTTAATCATATTCTCTGGTTTTAACAAATCATCAAGTTCAGCTTTTGATAATAATTTTTTCTCAAGCACCAATTCATATACACCACGATTTGACTCTAGTGCTTCCTTCGCAAGTTTGGTACAAGTTTCATATCCTAGAGCAGGATTTAATGCCGTTACAATTCCAATACTACCTTCAACAAGTTCTCTGCATCTATCCACATTCGCCGTAATTCCATCTATACATCTTACTTTAAGTGTCATCATTCCGTTCTTAAGCATTTCAATTGATTCAAATAGACTTTGGACAATCACCGGTTCAAAAACATTAAGCTCAAGTTGTCCGCCCTCTGCTGCCATTGTAACAGCGAGATCATTACCAATAACTTTAAATGCAATTTGATTTACAACCTCGGGAATTACAGGATTTACTTTTCCCGGCATTATTGATGAACCAGGTTGCATTGGTGGAAGATTAATTTCGTGAATTCCAGTTCGAGGACCAGATGAAAGTAAACGTAAATCATTACATATTTTTGAAAGCTTAACTGCTAATCTTTTTACCGCTGATGAATACATTATAAACGCACCGGTATCTTGGGTTGCCTCAACAAGATTTCCGGCAAGAACAGTCTTCAATCCTGTTACTTCTTTTAAATGAGTAATTACTTTTTCTGAATAATCAGGATGAGAATTAATACCGGTACCAATTGCAGTTGCACCCATATTAACTTCTAAAAATAATTTTACATTTTCTGCGAGTCGCTGAACTTCTTCATTCAACATTACTGCATAAGCTTCAAACTCCTGTCCGAGGGTCATAGGCACAGCGTCTTGTAATTGTGTTCTTCCCATTTTAATTATCTGAGAAAATTCTTTTGCTTTATTTCTAAATGATTGAACTAATTCCTGAAGTACTTCTGTAAGTTTTTTGTTTGAATTTATAAGTGCAATCTTTACAGAAGTTGGGTAAGCATCATTTGTAGATTGAGAAAGGTTAACGTGATTATTTGGATGACAATATTTGTATTCGCCTTTTTCATATCCTAAAATTTCAAGAGCACGATTTGCAATCACTTCGTTTGCATTCATGTTTGTTGATGTTCCAGCACCGCCCTGAATCATATCAACAACAAAGTGCGAGTGAAATCGTCCATTAATTATTTCATCACAAGCCTGAACAATTGCATCGGAAATTGGTTTTGATAAAAGTCCAAGATCATAATTAGCTCTAGCTGCTGCTTTTTTTACCATTGCAAGTGCTTCAATTAGCACAGGATAAAAATTTAGTGTAACTCCGCTTATATTAAAATTCTCAAGCGCACGCAAAGTCTGTACACCATAATAATATTCGTGCGGAACTTCTCTATCGCCAAGCAAATCGTGTTCACTTCGTGTTCTGCCGGATTGATATTGAGCAGCAACATTTATTACTCGGGTATTTGCAGCACTCATTCTTCTTGAAATTACTCTGCCGATACTTGAAAGTATTGCAAGTGCAGTTTCGTTTTGTTCTTTCATTAATTCTTTAAAATTATCTCGTGAAAGAGTGACTATAACAGAATTGATTGTTGCTCGTGCAGAAGTTGAATGAGGTGAATCATCCATCAGAGCGCCTTCACCAATAAAGTCGTATTTGCTGAATATCGACAATCTTTTTTCTCCACCATAAGGGGTTCGTTTATATAATTCAACTTCGCCTTCATAAATCAAAAAAAGATTCTGACGAATATTATTTTCATTAAATACCATACTGTTAATTGAAAAATTTTCAACTTTAACTTTGTCGCAGATTGCTTCTAGTTGTGAATCATTCAATCCCTTAAAAAGCTGGATGTGTTTTAGAAATTCTTTAATAACTGTCTTTTCCATGTTTATACCTTATGTGATAAAATTTACTATTCAAATTTACTTCTATTTTCATCAGGTAAGAAAATTAAGTTCAGATTTTGATAATTATTTATTGAATCATACAGAATTAATCTAATTTGAATTCCCTTCTCAAATAGCTAAATTTGGCTTCAATTTTCAACAATTATGATATAAAAAATGCGTTATCCTTTTACAGAAATAGAATCAAAATGGCAAAAGTTTTGGGAAGATAATAAGACTTACAAAACTGATCTTACCAAAACAGAAAAAAAACTTTACACACTTGTAATGTTCATTTACCCTTCAGGTGCAAAACTTCATATCGGACATTGGTATAATTACGGACCAACTGACAGCTGGGCACGATTTAAAAAACTTCAGGGTTATAATGTTTTTGAACCGATTGGTTATGATGCATTTGGTTTGCCGGCAGAGGGTTACGCAATTAAAACTGGCATTCATCCGCAAGACAGCACTTTAAAAAATATTGATGACATTCGTGAACAGCTAAAGAAAATGGGTTGTATGTATGATTGGGATGCTGAGTTAATGACTTGCGCTCCTGAATATTACAAATGGAATCAATGGATCTTTCTTCAAATGTACAAACGCGGATTAGCATACAGAAAAAATGCTCCTGTAAACTGGTGTCCTAAAGATCAAACTGTGCTTGCAAATGAGCAGGTTGTTGATGGCTGCTGCGAACGTTGCGGAACAACTGTTATTCAGAGGAATTTATTTCAATGGTTTTTTAAGATAACCGATTATGCGGAACAGCTTCTTGATGGACACAACAAAATCGATTGGCCAGATGAAACAATTTTAAAACAAAAAAACTGGATTGGTAAAAGTGAAGGTGCAGAGGTTACTTTTAAAATTGTTGATAACAATGATGATGAAATAAAAGTTTTTACAACTCGTCCTGATACTTTATATGGTGTTACTTATGTTGTGCTTGCACCTGAACATTCATTGGTTGATAAAATTACAAAACCGGAATTTAAAGCCGGTGTTGATGAATATCGTGAATCAACTAAAAAATTAACTGAGATTGAACGTACATCAACAGTAAAAGAAAAAACCGGAGTTCCAACCGGTTCATTTGCAATCAATCCTGTTAATGGCGAAAAAATTCCTGTTTGGATTGCTGATTATGCGCTAATCACATACGGGACCGGTTGCGTAATGGCTGTCCCTGCTCACGATGAAAGAGATTTTGAGTTTGCAACTAAGTTTAATCTTCCAATCAGAAAAGTGATTTTGCAGGATGGAACGAATGAAAACGATGAATTAAAATCAGCGTTCACTGAAGTTGGTGCTATGATCAATTCAGGCAAGTTTAATGGTGTTAAATCCGATGAAGGGATAACGCAAGTAATAAAATATCTTGAAGAAAATAATTTTGGCAAAGGAAAGATAAATTATCGTTTGCGTGATTGGTTGATTTCTCGCCAGCGTTATTGGGGAACACCGATCCCGATAATTCATTGCCCAACTTGCGGCGAGGTTCCGGTTGAAGAAAGTGAATTGCCAATTGAACTTCCTTATGATGTTGACTTTAAACTTGGCGGCGAATCTCCTCTTGCAAGAAATGAAAAGTATATAAATGTAAAATGTCCAAAGTGCGGCACCGATGCAAAACGCGATCCTGATACGATGGATACGTTTGTTGATTCATCCTGGTATTACTTGCGTTTTCTTGATCCGAAAATCTCAACATCAGCATTCAACAAAGAACTTGCAAACATTTGGGCGCCGGTTGATATGTACGTTGGCGGTAAAGAGCATTCTGTTATGCATCTTCTCTATGCAAGATTCTTTCACAAGTTTTTGCGCGATTTAGGTTTGGTTAACAGCGATGAACCATTTGCTAAACTTGTTCATCAGGGTGTTATCACAAAAGACGGCGCAAAGATGTCTAAGTCTAAAGGCAACGTTGTAAATCCAGATGAGTTTACTTCAAAATACGGCACAGATGTTTTTAGAATGTACTTAATGTTTATGGGTCCTTATGATCAAGGCGGCGATTGGAGTGATAAAGGAATTTCCGGTGTTGAGCGTTTTGTGATTCGTAGTTATGAATTGTTTAATCAGTATTCAAATATTATCAAACAAACTTCTGCAAAAGTTAAATATGATATTTCGACTTTATCAGATAATGAGAAAAAAGTCTATCGCAAATTAAATCAGACATTGAAAAAGTTTGGCGAAGAGATTGAACATTTCAGATTCAATACCGCAATTGCTTCTTTAATGGAGTTGATAAATGAACTTAAAGTTTTAGAAAATTGCAGTATAGAAATTCAGAGTTATGTTTTACAAAGATTTGCATCCATGCTTGCGCCGGTTGCACCTCATCTTGGGGAGGAGTGCTGGCAGATAATTGGATATGAAAAATCAATCTTCCAAAATCCGGTTGTGTTTGAAGTTGATAAGGATGCTTTGATTGAGGATACTGTAAATATTGCTGTTCAAGTAAATGGGAAACTACGAGCAACAATTCCTGTTCCCATGAATAGTGAACAAGATGCAGTTAAGCAACTTGTATTTGCAGATGAAAAAGTAACTAAGTTTACTGATGGTAAAACAATTGTAAAAGAAATATTCGTAAAAAATAAAATTTATAATATTGTTGTTAAGTAAATAGGAAATTAAATGTTAGACATAAAATTTATTCGTGAAAATCCTGAAGTTGTTAAGCAAGGGATTGCAAATAAGAATGATAAAAACAGAATTGATGAACTTCTTGAGCTCGATAAAAAAAGAAGAGATATCATCGCACATGCTGATGAATTGAAATCAAAACGTAATTCTGTTTCTCAGCAAGTTGGACAAATGAAAAAATCCGGACAGGATGCGACAGAAATTATTTCTGAGATGAAACGTGTTGGTGATGAAATCGCTGACTATGATGGAAAGTTAAGAACAATTGAAGAAGAGATTGATACAATTTTAAGATTCATTCCAAATCTTCCTCACTCTTCTGTACCGGTTGGAAAAAGTGCCGAAGAAAATGTAGAGGTAAGACGCTGGCTGCCCGAAGAATTTAAATTTGAAAATGATTTCAAACCGATGGATCACGTTGAGCTTGGTAAAAAACTTAACATACTTGATTTTGAACGCGGTGCAAAAATAAGCGGCTCAGGCTTTCCTGTTTACAAAGGTAAAGGCGCAACATTAGAGCGTTCACTAATTAACTTTATGCTGGATTTTCATTTACAAAATCACAATTACTCGGAAATTTTTCCACCATTTCTTGTGAATAAGGAATCGTTACGCGGAACTGGTCAGCTTCCAAAGATGGAAGAAGACATGTACACGATTGAAAAAGATGGATTGTATGCAATCCCAACTGCGGAAGTTCCAATTACAAACATTCATCGTGATGAAATTCTTAATGAGAGAGAATTACCAATAAAATATGTTGGTTACTCTGCTTGCTTTAGAAGAGAAGCCGGTTCTTATGGTAAAGATTCAAAAGGGTTTTTACGTGTTCATCAATTCAACAAAGTTGAAATGGTAAAATTTGTAAAACCTGAAACTTCTTACGATGAACTAGAACTGCTAGTAAAAGATGCTGAAGATATTTTGCAGGCTTTAAATATTCCATATAGAATTTTAATGCTATGTTCCGGTGATTTAAGTTTTTCAGCAGCAAAATGCTATGATATTGAAACATGGTCACCGGCAGAAAATAAATGGCTTGAAGCATCATCCTGCAGTAACTTTGAAGATTTCCAGGGACGCAGAGCAAATATACGTTTTAGAAATGAGCAAACTAAAAAACCAGAGTTTGTTCATACTCTAAATGGAAGCGGTTTAGCGACAAGCAGATTGATGGTTTCACTTTTAGAGACCTATCAAACTCCTGAAGGAAAAATTGTTGTACCTAAGGTTTTGCATAAATACACCGAGTTTAATGTTATAGATTAAAGGCTTCGTCATCCTGAGCGAAGACGAAGGATGACTTTTATTTTATAATTATTTCACACGTCAACTTCGCTCAGTGTGACACTGATAATTTAAATTTGAGACTTAAATCACCCCGAAATAACTTCGGGGTTTTTATATTCGCACAGCGATTGAGCAATAAAAAAAGTATCTTACTTTAATTCAAATTCTTACACTTACTAGTTATAAATGAAAAACCTATTAACGCTTAAAAAATATTTTATTAAGTATAAAACCAAATTGTTGTGGGGAATGCTTTTTATTCTTATTTCAAATGCGATGACGGTTTATCTCCCTATATTGCTTAAAGACTCAATCAACGAAATTCAAAAAAATGCTACCAGTTCTGTACTTTTGAATTATGCGCTTTTGATTGTTGGAACTTCGATTGTTGCCGGTGTTTTCAGATACTTAATTCGCCAAACAATAATTGTTGTGTCACGGGAAATTGAATATGACTTACGAGGCGATTTTTGGGAACATATTCAAAAACTCCCGCTGAAATATTTCCAGAATAATTCAACCGGGAATATTATGTCTCACGCCACCAACGATATAAACGCTGTGCGCGGATTTATTGGTCCTGCAGTTATGTACTCAATCGATACCGTAATTAGATTAGTGATCGTTGTTGCAATAATGATATCATTAAATTTTACACTTACCATTTATGCTTTATTACCGCTTCCAATTTTATCATATGGAGTTTACAGGGTTGGAAAACTTATCCATGAGAAGTACACAAAGATTCAGGAAAATTTTTCTCAACTGACAACGAGAGCACAAGAGAATTTTTCCGGAATACGAGTGATTAAATCGTACGTTCGTGAAGCAAATGAAATAAAAAGATGGAATGAACTCAGTCAGGAGTTTCTTCGTAAGAATATGAATTTGGTTCGAATTCAATCTCTTATCATGCCGATTTTAACCATCATTACCGGAATCTCAATCATCGTTGTAATTTGGGTTGGCGGAATAAAGGTTATAGATGGTGAAATGAATCTTGGTGAGATGGCTGCTTTTGTAATGTACTTATCAATATTAATCTGGCCTGTAATAGCTTTTGGTTGGGTAATGAATATTATCCAGCAAGCAGAAGCTAGCATGAAACGATTAAATAAAATCCTTAATGAACCTTATGAAATTCAGGATTCATCTTCAACAGATTTATCTGTTAAGGAGCTAAAAGGTGAAATCGAGTTAAGAAATGTTGCCTTCAAATATTTAAATTCATTACCTGAAGTTCTAAAGGATGTTAATCTTAAAATTCCAGTTGGATCAACGCTTGCGATTGTAGGACATACCGGTTCTGGTAAAACAAGTTTGATTAATTTAATTCCAAGACTTTACGATGTTACCTCCGGTGAAATTTTTATTGATGGCAAAAATGTAAAAGATATTCCGCTTGACGTTTTGCGAACAAATGTAGCTGTGGTTCAGCAGGAATCATTTTTATTCTCAGATTCTGTTTATGGAAACTTATCTTACGGATTACGCGAAACAAATAAGCTTAGAGTTGAGGAAGTTTCTCGCATTGCAAACTTTGATAAAGATGTTCAATCTTTTCCTAATGGATATGATACAGTGGTTGGGGAAAGAGGAATTACTTTTTCCGGCGGACAAAAACAAAGAGCTTCATTAGCAAGAGCACTTGCTACTAATCCGAAAATTTTAATTCTAGATGATTCTTTTTCAGCTGTCGACACACACACAGAAGAAGAAATTTTAAAGAACTTAAAAGAGTTTATGAAGAACAGAACAAGCATAATTATCAGTCATAGAATTTCTACTGTTAAGGATGCTGATAACATAGTTGTTCTTGATAATGGTAGAATTGCAGAGCAAGGTACTCATGCGGAACTTGTTGGACAAAATGGAATCTATGCTGAATTGCACTTCAAACAATTGTTAGAAAAAGAACTTGAAGAATTGAATTAATGGCTGACAATAAACAAGACGATGAAATATTAGGAAAAGCATACGACTCTAAGTTGATGAAACGGCTTCTTACTTACATTAAGCCATACAAGAAGTATGTTATCATCGCAATATTGTTAAATATTTTTGTTGCCTCACTTGGTCCGCTTCGTCCCTATCTAACAAAAGTTGCAATTGATGATTATATAGTTAATGCAAATTATCATGGATTAATGATAATTGCATTGTTACTTTTTGGATCATTGATATTACAAGCTGTTGTCCAATATTTTCTAACTTATTACACGCAATATCTTGGGCAAAGAACACTTTACGATATCCGCACACAAATATTTGAACACACACAAAAGCTTGCATTAAAGTATTTTGATAGAACTCCTATTGGCAGAATTGTAACTCGCACTACAAATGATGTTGAATCTTTGAGTGAACTTTTTTCATCCGGAATTGTTATGGTATTCAGTGATGTTTTTATCATCATCTGGATTTTAGTATTTATGTTCTCGATGGATATACCGCTCTCGCTAGTTACTCTCTCTGTTTTACCAGTTCTTATTTACGGCACATTTCTGTTTAGAAAAAAAGTTAGAGAAACTTATCGTGATGTTCGATTTCATCTTGCAAGATTGAATTCTTATATGCAGGAACACGTAACAGGAATGAGCGTTGTTCAGATTTTTAGAAAAGAAAAAGATGAATTAAATAAGTTTTCCAGTATAAATGCAGATCATCGCGAAGCAAATATTAAATCGATTTTTTATTATGCTCTTTTCTTTCCCGGAGTTGAATTATTAAGCTCAATTGCAATAGCATTAATTATTTGGTACGGCGGGGGTGAAGTTGTACAGAAGAGTGTTGGGATAGGAGATCTATTTGCTTTTATTCAATTTACAGAAATGTTTTTCCGTCCAATCCGTGATCTTTCTGAAAAGTACAACATAATGCAAACATCGATGGCTTCTTCAGAAAGAATATTTAAGCTTTTGGATAACGATACATTTATTAAAAATCCTGAAAACCCGATTAAGTTGAATGGAGTTAAAGGTGATATCCAGTTTAAAGATGTTTGGTTTGCTTATGATGATGAAAATTTTGTTCTTAAAAATATAAACTTCAACATTAATCCAGGGGAAACAGTTGCGATTGTTGGACATACAGGTGCTGGAAAATCTACCTTAATAAATATTCTTACAAGATTTTATGATATCAACAAAGGCTCAGTTTTATTGGATGGAATTGACATTCGAAAAGTTGATAAACGAGATTTAAGAAAATATATTTCAATTGTTTTGCAGGATGTATTTCTCTTTTCCGGTACAGTCGAATCAAATATCAACATGGATAACGATGAGATTGGGCTTGAAAAAATCATCAAGGCGGCAAAAACTGTAGGAGCCGATAAATTCATTTCGAATCTTCCAAATCAATACAAAGAAGAAGTAAAAGAACGCGGAGCAACTTTAAGCGTTGGACAAAAACAATTAATTTCTTTTGCTCGTGCTTTAGCTTATGATCCAAAAATCTTAATTTTGGATGAAGCAACTTCAAGTATTGATACTGAAACAGAGCAATTGATTCAATCTGCAATCGAAAAACTTCTTGTTGGAAGAACCGCAATTGTAATTGCTCATCGTCTTTCAACAATACAAAATGCAGATAAGATTATTGTTTTGCATAAAGGTGAAATAAGAGAAATTGGGAATCATCAGGAGTTGCTTGCTAAACGTGGTATCTATTACAAACTTTATCAATTACAGTACAAAGATCAGGAATTGAGAAAATCCAACTAACACAAATCCTTAATAGGGAGAGCTAAATGGAAAGAATTAAATTCAACACCCTTGCCCGCCACATTTACGAAGAAGAAAGAAAATATCCCGAAGCAACCGGAGAACTTTCTGATCTTCTGCACGATCTTTCACTCGCTGCAAAAGTAATTTCACTCGATGTTAACAAAGCCGGACTTGTTGATATAATCGGTTTTACAGGTGAAGAAAATGTACATGGCGAAAAAGTAAAAAAGTTGGATATTTTTGCTAATGATATGATGATAAAAGCAATGGATCACGGCGGACATCTTTGCGTAATGGCTTCTGAAGAAGAAGAAGATATAATTCATATCCCACCAGAGTTCTATCTTGGTAAATACGTTCTTTTGTTTGATCCTCTTGACGGCTCATCAAACATTGATGCGAATGTAAGTATCGGAACTATTTTCTCTATTTACAAAAGAGTTTCCCCCGAAGGCGGACCAGGAACGATGGAAGATTGTTTACAACAAGGGCTAAAGCAAGTTGCTGCCGGTTATATTATATACGGATCAAGTACAATCTTTGTTTACACATCTGGAAACGGCGTACATGGTTTTACTTTGGATCCTTCTTTCGGCGAGTTTATTTTATCACACCCGGATATTAAAACTCCAAAGAAATCTAAAATATACAGCATCAATGAAGGTAATTATCTTTACTGGCATCCCGGATTAAAGAAATATATTAAATGGCTTCAGGAAGAAGATGAAGCAACTGAAAGACCATATTCTTCACGTTACATTGGCTCAATGGTTTCTGATATTCATCGAAATCTTTTATACGGAGGGATATATATGTACCCTGCTGATTCAAGAAATCCAAAGGGAAAGTTAAGATTAATGTATGAGTGCAATCCAATGGCTTTTATTGTTGAGCAAGCCGGCGGAAGAGCAACAAACGGAAAACAAAGAATGCTTGAAATCAAACCAACCTCTTTGCACGAACGAACTCCAATATTCATTGGAAGTGAAGAAGATGTTTTACTTGTTGAAAAATTTATGCGTGAGTATGAACCAATTGAGGTGAAATAATAGCTTAATATATATTATGATAACAAACCCATCTCCACACAGGAACTGGGTTTGTTAATTCTAGTATTACTTAATTTTTAATAATTCTTCATCAAGTTTTTTTGCAAGTTCCTCTTTAGAAATTCCTTCATAATTTATCTTGGAGGTCTTTAATAAAATCTTTGGAGCATCACCCTCTCCATTCAAATATTTAAACAAACAATATGACAATCTGTTCCTATCATTTGGAGTTGGTATATATTCCTTAAAAGTTTCTACCATTGAATAAACTTTAGATTCAAGTGAATCTTCCGGTGCTTTTTTTACTTTTGGTGGAGGTAAAGTTGTCATAAATCAGTCCTTATTAAATTTTATGGTCTAAAATTAGGCACTAAATCAAAAAGTTCAAATCATTTTGTGCATATAACTTTTCTAATTGATAAATTTGTGCAAAGATTAAACAAAGATTTACTTGACTGTCGAAGAATTATCAAAAACTAATAAAATTCTCATCATCAGGCTCAGCTCGCTTGGCGATATTTTGCTTACCACGCCTTTTATACGTGCTATCAAAACGCAGTATTCTCATATTAAAATTGATATGCTGATAAGAGAAGAATATGAAGATGTTATAAAGTTAAATCCATACATAGACAAAAAGATCTTATTCAAGAAAGACTATAAAAGTAATGTTGGTTTAATTGATCAACTAAGAAATAATAATTATGAATTAGTAATTGATCTACAAAATAATCTTCGTTCAAAAAAAGTTACATCTTCATCAAAGGTAAATAGTGTAAAGTTTGATAAAAGAAGTTTTGATAAATTTTTATTGGTGAATTTTAAGATTAATAAGCTCAAGGAAGCATCACAGATTCCCGTTAGGTATTCAAATACAATTCAAAAAATTAAATTAGATGAACATGGTCTTGATCTTTTTGCAGACAAATCTGCAAACGCAGAATTAATTGGAAAAAATAATCTAGTAGGATTTTGCCCGGGTGCTAGACACTTTACGAAACGATGGCCAAAAGAATATTTTGTTGAACTCGGTAATAAACTAACACAAAATGGCTATACGATAGTTTTATTTGGCGGTAAGATTGATAAAGAAATTTGTGCAGAACTGGTCGATAAAATATCCGGTGCAATTAATTTATCAAATAATGATGAATTACTTCAAACTGCGGCTAATATGAAATTATGCAAAGCAGTTGTTTGTAATGATTCTGGTTTGATGCATACAGCTTCTGCAACGGGCACGAAAGTAATTGCCATTTTCGGATCAACAGTAAAAGAGTTTGGATTTACGCCTTACAACTGCAATAATTTAATCTTAGAAAACAATTCACTAACTTGCCGCCCGTGTTCACACATTGGACGAAGTGATTGCCCCAAGAAACATTTTGATTGTATGAAAGCAATTAAGCCGGAATTTGTTTTTGAAAAGCTAAAATCATTCTTAACTCTATAATGAATTTAATCTTTAACATATTTTATAATTATTTAATACTGCCGCTTCTGTATGCAGCTTTGCGTTTTGCAGGATTGTTTAATAAAAAAATTCGGACAGGAATTTTAGGGCGAAAAAGGGTTTATGAAGAACTAATACTTAATGCAACATCAATCAATAAGAATAAAAAACTTATCTGGTTTCATTCTTCTTCTCTTGGCGAGTTTGAACAGGCAAAACCTATAATTGAGAAGCTTAAACAAGAAAAAAATGTGAATGTACTAATTACTTTTTTTTCACCTTCGGGATATGAGAACTCCAAAAAATATCCTTTTGCAGATTTAATTTCTTATATACCATTCGATACAAAATCAAACGCCGAAAAATTTTTATCTATAACAAATCCAACTCTTGCGGTTATTATGCGTTATGATGTGTGGCCCAATATGATTACATCGCTAAAGAATAAAAATATCCCTATATACCTTGTTGATGCAACATTAAGAAGTAATTCACCAAGGAAATATCCATTGTTAAAATCATTTCACAAAATATTATTCGGCAGTCTTTCCAAAATCCTAACTGTTTCAGAATCTGATTCAAATGAGTTTAAGTCCTTTGGTTTTGATGATAAAAAAGTAAGCGCGGTTGGCGATACACGCTTTGACAGAGTTTATCAGAGAAGTTTGTTAGCAAAGAGCAAACATCTTATTAAATCGGACATTTTGCAGAATAAAAAAATTTTTGTTGCAGGCAGTACATGGGAGCAGGATGAAGAAGTAATATTTCCGGCTTTCTTAAAACTTGTATCTGTTGATGATAATGTTTTGATGATTGTTGCTCCTCACGAGCCAACTTTGCTTCATCTTGAAAAAATTGAAAATGAATTTGCAGGAAAAGTTAAGACAATTCGTTTTTCACATCTAAATAATTATTCAAATGAGAGAATTATAATTGTGGATTCTATCGGTATATTACTTACTCTCTATACTTATGCTAATGTAGCTTATGTTGGAGGTAGTTTCAAACAAAATATACATAACGTATTAGAAGCAGCTGTTTATGGCACTCCTGTGTTATTTGGACCCAAAATTGAAAACTCACAGGAAGCGATGAAACTCGTCGAAATTGGTGGTGGAATTGTTATAAATAACAAAAGACAGGCATATAAAAATCTCAGAAGATTATTTTCAGATGAAGAGTTACGGGCTAAAGCCGGAAATATCTCTGCAACATACGTCCAATCGAACATTGGAGCTACACAAAAAATACTTGAAGCGATTTATAAATTGATTTAAAAATTATATATACCTTTCCATTAAAACATTTAAGTGATGTTTTTCATGTCCAACAGTCATAAACATTAATGCTAAAACTGTTACTTCATAACCACTTGCTGTTCCCTTGTTTTGTAAGACTGATTTGTCAAAGCCTCCAAATAATAAAATATTCGATTCACGTAGTAATCGGTATTCATAATTTAAATCAAAAAGCTGGCGTTTATTAAAATTGCCGTTAGAAACATACATATCTTGATCCATGCCTGGAAGCGGATTAGTTTCTCCTCGCGCAATACATAAAGCCCGATAGGCAAATATTCTTTCAACATCCATCATATGACCGATAACTTCTTTAACAGTCCACTTACCTTCAGCGTATTTGTAATTACCTTTACTCTCGGAAAAAGAATTTAAAACGTTTTGCGAATCCATATTTTGCTCTACCAGAATTCGGAAAATATCATCACCCTTAACAAGGTCTACATATTTTTGGTAGTATTCACCGTAATCTCCCTTAGCCGGACGCATAAATCCTCCACAAAATATTTTTAATTATTATTTCCACATTTCAATTTTAAATTCACCTTTGGAATTTGCAACGGCTCTCATCATACTGATTGTGTTAAATGGCATCTCATAATTGCCATCTTTATCAAGGGCAACAATTCCGCCACTTTCTTCAGGCAATCTTTTATAAATCATTTCATCGCATGCTTGTTTTAATGTATAACCCTTATATTCCATTAATGCAGAGATATTAAACGCAACGGTGTTTTTAATAAATAGTTCTCCCCATCCTGTAGCAGAAACTCCGCAAGTATTATTGTTGGCATAAGTACCGGCATTTATTAATGGTGAATCACCAACTCTGCCTGGCATTTTGTTTTGTCTGCCGCCTGTTGAGGTTCCTGCTGTAATATTCCCATATTGATCAAGGGCAACACAACCGACAGTTTCACCCTGCTGCTTTGGAAGTCTTGAATTAAGCCATTTCTGATATTGTGTTGAATCGTGAAAGTATGAATTGGGAACAACATCAACACCAAACTGAATTCCTAAATCATCGGCACCTTTACCAGCAAATAGAATGTGATCCGTGTTTTCCATTACTAGTCGTGAAAGTGAAATTGGATTTTTAATTATTGTAACTCCTGTAACCGCACCGCTGGAAAGATCTTTACCCTGCATTATGGATGCATCAAGTTCGTGCTTGCCCTCAGAAGTAAATACAGCACCTTTACCAGCATTAAATAGAAAATTGTTTTCTAAATAGTTTATTACTTTCTCAACTGCATCCAGACTTGTTCCACCATTTGCTAAAATCTTTTTGCCAATGTTCAATGCTTCGGTCAATGATGAAATATATTGTTGCTTAAGCTCTTCAGGTGAATCTTTTGGGAAATATCCAGCTCCGCCGTGTATAACAATTGTATATTTACCACTTAACTGCTGAGCATAAAGATTTGAATCTATTTGTAAGACAAATAAAAGAAAAAAGAGAATTGAAAAAATAATTTGGTTCAGTTGATACATTTGAGCTCGCTCCACTATTCAATAATCTAACTGAAAGTTTTTAACTGACTATAACTTAATAAAATTTTATTTAATAATCTTTGATTGAAAAATAATTTGATGAAAATTAATTGGTTTGAGATGAAAATAATTTTAATCCTACTATCCCGATCACAATTAGGAGAATAAAAAAGATTCTTACAAGCTCTTTCGATTCATTGAACAGGATAATACCAAGTATAGCCGTTCCAACAGCACCAATCCCTGTCCAAATCGCATAAGCTGTTCCGATCGGAAGATGCTTAACTGCGTTAGCTAACAATCCCATTGAAATTATCATACAAACAATTGTAAACACCGAAGGCCATAATTTTGAAAACCCTTCAGTGTACTTTAAACCAATAGCCCAGGCAACTTCGAAAAGTCCGGCTATAAATAAAACTATCCACTGCATATTATTCTAACTTTCCGTTTTTAATTTCACTTCCTAATTGATTGGCTTTGTAAAGATCACGAATAGCTTCGATCATTCCAAGAGCACTAACGCAAACAGTTCTGTTTGCTTCTGTTGTATAAATAAAATTACTAGGTAAGCTTTCAATATTTCCATCGAAAGCTAACCCAACAATTTCTCCCTTAACATTTATAACTGGACTTCCCGAATTTCCACCTACAATATCATTGGTACTAATAAAATTCAACGGTGTTGATAGATCAAATTCTTCTGGTAAATCTTCAAAGTAGTTGGGAAGATTAAACGGAAACTTTTTATCAAAAGAATAATAACGATCTAATGCTCCATAAAATGTTGTTTTAATCGGTGCGCGGGTTCCATTGTAATCATACCCTTTCACAATTCCATCAGCTAAACGTAATGTTCCTGTTGCATCAGGAGGAATTGCATCTCCATAAACTTTGTAAAGTGCTTCACCTAATGCTTGGTTTAATATTTCTTCTCTATCTACTCTAGTTTGATTTTCATCTTGCATTTTTTTCAATTCATCTTGAGTATTTAAGACATAATAAATAAACGGATCAATTGAATTTAAAATCCGCTCATATCCACCTTCTGTCAGACTTAAAAGTTTTTCTTTGCTGACAAGATTAGATTTTGCAATGATTTCATATGCGGCTTCTTCAATGGATTTTGTCCCGATCAAATCATTCACCAGTTTGTTATCAGCAGAAAGATTGTTCTTTAATATATTAAGTTGAATAACCAATAATTGCTTTTGTAAATCCTCATTTAAATCTTCCGGGAATAGCTTAGCAGTTAATGAATCAAATTTTTCTTTTGTGATTTTATTCTCTTTTAATTGTTTTGCATAATCCACAAGATTTTTTGCGATAAACAAATACTGCGGTGAGTAGAAATTAATTGTGTAAGCGTAAATCTTTTTTGCATCGACTCTGGCTTGATTCCGTGAGGTTTCTATTTCATTCCAAATATTTCCATATTTTTCATTTAATTCATTATCGTTTTTAACCGATTCTCTAAAAATCTTTTCAAAATCTTTTTTCCTAGCAACTAGAAATGGATCAAGCAAAGCTTTGTATGTGCCTTGATAAACTTTAAGTGCATTGCCAAATGAGTAAAGTCGAGCAATAAGTTTATAATCTTCTGCATTAGTTTCAATAACCATTTTATAATAGATTCCATACATTTCCTTAAACATTCCAACCAGCATCGGATATCTTATATCCCTTTCATATTCAATTTGTGCCATTGTAAAAATTCTATCTGTGCCACCTGGATTTCCAATAACAAATATTGGTTGATCTTCAACTACACCTTCCTCACTCCATTTAAAATAAAAATCTGTTTTTATTGGTTTGCCGTTTTCATAAGCACGAAGAAATGCACAATCCAAACCATAACGCGGATAAGTAAAATTGTCAGGATCGCCGCCAAGTTTCGCAACAAACAACTCTGGAACAAATACTAATCTTATATCATTATAAACTTTATAACCGTATAATGAAAATTTTCCACCATTGTATAATGATATTACTTTAAAAGTCAATTCAGGATTTGTCTTTGCTCCTTCAGATTTTAATTCATCTATCTTCTTATCTCGTAACTCAAGTTTTTCTATATCTGTTTTCCCTTCATCCATTGCACTTTGAATTTGCTCAGTTATATCTTTTATTAATAATAATTGCTCAACTTTAAGATTTGGAATTGTTCTTTCTTCATCTAAAGATTCTGCATAAAATCCATCGCGCAAAATATTTTCTTCTCCCGTTTGTATTGTTGGCAGATTTCCGCGAACACAATGATGATTAGTCATTATCAACCCATCCTCAGAAACAAATGATGCTGAGCAGCCATTACCAAACTTAAGTGCACTTTTTTGAAACTTCTCCAGCAATTCGTCAGATGGATTAAATCCATATTCTTTTTCAAAGTAATCAAGAGGAGGATTTTCAAAGGTCCACATTTTACCCATATCAAACTTTTGTGCTTTAACTGTATCGGGATTTATTCCATAATAAGTTTGTGCTAATGTAATTTTAGATAATAGAACAAAAGTTAAAAGAACAATATAGGATTGGGTTTTATTTCTCATTTTCATTTCCAAATTGATGATTAACTAATTGCAAATTAAAAATTAAAGCCCGGAATCAAAAATCATTTAAACATATTCACATAAATCCGTCGCATAGAATTCAGTCTGCGATTGTTATGGATTTTGCTTAAAAAAAGTATTTTGCAATAAAATTTTTATAATAAGCAGACTGAAGTCTGTTCTACGTTTAAGACAAAATGATTTTTATATTGTATCTAGATTTTTCACTCAAAAGAGATAATTAAGGTTACTCTATGAACATCCAAATAATCGGCACAAAGAAGTGCAAAGAAACACAAAAAGCAGAACGTTACTTTAAGGAAAGAAGAATTCCATTTCACTTTAGAGATTTAACCGTAAAAGGGTTAGCAAAAGGTGAGCTTGATAATATTTCAAGAGTTATTTCTTTGGATGATTTAATTGATAGAGAGGGTAAACGATATAAAGATAGTGGAATGCAGTTTATGGTTTTTGATATTGAAGAAGAATTATTTGCTGATCCTTTGCTATTAAAAACTCCAATTGTAAGAAATGATAGAGTTGCTACAGTTGGTTATAAACCTGAAGTTTGGCAAGATTGGATTAAATGATAGCTATTGTAAGTTCGATGAAGCAATCTGCCAAATATTATATCAGATTGCTTCTATCGTTACATTGTTCGCAATGACACTTATCTATCATTCTTATCTGTTCTAAATGGACAAGCAGGCAATTCTTCCTCATTATACAGATTCAAATCATCAGGATTATCAGCCCAGCCATATCTAACATATTTTGGGTTTTTAATCTTCTCATTCCATACAACAATTTTATTATTTTCAATGAAAGCACTTGCCCAAATAAATTTTTTATCAGCACCAGCAATCGCAAATCCTTTTACATATCCGTACTTGTCTTTACAAACTAATCCGGATCCAATATTATCAAATGATATTATCATCTTTCCATTTTTGATTTTGGAACTTTTATAAGTTGGCCCAGAGAAAACAATATTTTCTCCATATGCGATTTTTCTTGCTGCTAAAGACAAACGTAATCCAACATTTTGTTTATCACGCGGATGAACATCATTTGCATTACCGATATCAATAATAACTGCTTGCCCGGTGTTTGGAAGTGTAAGTACATCTGACTGAGATTCCCTAATCATAGCCCACGGGCTATCATAGGGCTCTTCATCTGGTTCTCTGTAATTAGCTAACTGAACAAAAAGAAATGGTAAGTCACCAACATTCCAGGATGCCCGCCAATCTTTTATCATATCTGAAAAAACTTTTCGATATTTAAATGCATCCTCAACATTATTTGCATTAGATTCACCTTGATACCAAATAACACCTTTGATTGGAAAATTTATAATTGGATGAATCATTCTGTTATAAAGTAAAGTTGGAATTTGATTGGTTGCAATTTCAGTTCGTTTAACCGCACCAATTCTAAATTTCCAGTTACCTGCTAAAGGTTTTACCAAGGTCAGCGATTTAAGATAAACTGATGAAACATCACCCCAAATTCCACCTGCACCCCCGGTATCATCTACACGAACACACAAAACATTTTTTCCTTCATTTAAAACATTAGATGGAATTTTATAAACCCTTGGTTGATCCCATGCTTGTGTCATCTCACCAACTTTAATTCCATTTAACCAGGCAATATCGGAATCATCAATTTTACCTAAACCTAATTCAAACTCACCTTTAGCTTCTTCGGGAGTGAGATAAAAAGTTAAACGATACCAGCCAATTCCATCCAAACCATTAAAACCTGCATCTTCCCAGAAAATTGGAACAACAATATCTTTCCAATCTGATTCATCTAATTCTGAAGATGCCCATAAGGGCTGATCATTTCTCATTCCTAAATCGATATCAGAAATTCCAGGAAATATTTGTTGAAATTTTTTTAATTGATTTATATACTCTAATTCAGCTTGTCTTTTAACTTCGTCCATTAACTCTTGCTGATTGTTTATGTTTATAGATTTTGCACTCATCCAAGTTTCAATTCTGCTGCCGCCCCAGGATGAGTTTATTAATCCAATCGGAACATCAACATGTTTTCTCAATTCTTTTGCAAAGAAGTATGCTGTTGCAGAAAAATTCCATGTGTTTTCAGGATTACTTATTTTCCAATCGCCACCTAAAATATCGTTCTCTGGTTTTTCAGAAGATGTGTTTGGAATATCAAAATGGCGAAGTTTATTGTCTAATGAATTTTTTATTTCATCTTCAGCGTTGTTTGAATTTGCCACAATCCACTCCATGTTTGATTGGCCAGAACAAAGCCAAACATCGCCGATTAAGATATCTTGCACAATTATTTTTTCTTCCTGATTTGAAATTATCATTTCAAATGGTCCGCCTTCTTTCATTATTGGTAATGTAACTTTCCAGTCACCATTATCATTCACGTTTGAACTGAATTCTAAATTGTTAAAATTAATTTTAATTGTTGAATTAGCTTCAGCCCAACCCCAAACTACAATTGGTTGGTTTCTTTGTATTACCATATGATCTGAGTAGAGTTTTGAAACTAATAATTTTGCCTCTGAAATATTATTTAATGAAAGGATGACAATGATGAGACTAGTAATTCTAATTAAGTAATTCATGTTTTACCTGCACTTTATAAGAATAGATTGAATTGTCTTAGTCAAAATTAAGTAAATAATTCTGAATAGTATTAATCTCAAATAACACTTAAGGCAAATAAAAACCCCGACTTAAAAAATCGGGGTTTTATAATAAATTAATTTATTATCTAGATTGCTTCGTTCGAGGACTCACTAGCAATGACTGCAATCAATTAAACATCATAATACAAACCAAATTCGTATGGATGTGGTTGAAGAGCCATTGGTTTAACTTCTTTTTCCATTTTATATTTTATCCAGGTTTCAATTACGTCTTCAGTAAATACATCGCCTTTTAATAAATATTCGTGATCATTTTCCAGAGCCTTCAATGCTTCCTGTAAACTGCCTGGGGTTGAAGGAACGTTTTTCAATTCTTCGGGTTCCATATCGTAAATATCCTTATCAAGCGGTTCACCCGGATCGATTCGATTAATTACCCCATCTAATCCTGCCATTAACATTGCAGAAAATCCAAGATAAGGATTTCCTGAAGCATCAGGACATCTAAACTCAACACGTTTAGCTTTTGGTGATGATGAATACATTGGTATTCTTATCGATGCACTTCTGTTTCTTTGCGAGTAAGCTAAGTTAACTGGAGCTTCAAATCCTGGAACTAATCTTTTGTAAGAGTTTGTTGTTGGATTTGTAAATGCAAGTAAACTTGCCGCGTGTTTTAACAATCCGCCAATAAAGTATAATCCCATTTCACTTAATCCGGCGTAACCAGAACCAGCAAAAAGTGGTTTACCTTTTTTCCAAAGTGAAGTATGCACGTGCATACCGCTTCCATTATCACCATAAATTGGTTTTGGCATGTAAGTAACTGTTTTATTATTCTTTTTTGCGGTGTTCTTTACAATGTACTTGAACATCAACAACTGATCAGCAGCTTTAACAAGAGGCATAAATCGCAAATCAATCTCGCACTGTCCACCACTTGCAACTTCGTGATGCTGTGCTTCAACATCGATTCCGCAATTGATAAGATTAGTAACCATTTCATTTCTTAAATCCATCAAAGAATCTGTTGGTGGCACTGGAAAATATCCTTCTTTAAATCTTGGTTTGTAACCAAGGTTTGGATTTTCTTCTCTTCCGCTGTTCCATTTTCCTTCAATAGAATCAACGACATAAAAACTTCCGTTCGGCTGCGAGTCAAATCTTACATCATCAAAAACAAAAAACTCTGCTTCAGGCCCGTAATAAACTGTATCAGCAATTCCTGTTGAAATAAGATAAGCTTCGGCTTTTTGTGCGATGTTACGCGGGCATCGTGAATATTTTTCTTTTGTTGCTGGTTCGTAAACATCACAAATTAAACTTATTGTTGGGGCTTCAATGAATGAATCCACAAACATTGTTTCTGCATCCGGAATCAAAAGCATATCGCTTTCGTGTATTGCTTTCCAACCGCGGATTGATGAGCCATCAAAACCGTATCCATCATCAAATGAACCCGCATCAAAATGTGTAACAGGAACTGTAAAATGCTGCCACTGTCCAGGAAAATCCATGAACTTTAAATCCACAAATTTTATTCCTTTTTCCTTTATAAACTTGAGCACCTTTTCAATTGCTCCATTAGAAGTTTTTGCCATATACTTTCCTTTATGATTATTAATTATTAAACATTGATTTCAAAAGTTTCTTTTACCGTTGAAAGGACATAAGTTGTTTTTGTTCCCATCACACCTTGCCATGATTGAATAACTGAAAGAACTTTTTCAAGTGCTTCAGTATTTTTAACCAAAGCCTTTAAAAGATGAGAACCTTCACCAAGCACTGCGTGGCACTCAAGTATCTCAGGCATTTTTTCAACATTACTAATAAGATTTTTATAATGTTTTGATGAATCCATCATTACAAGTATAAAAGCCATTATATCGTAATTGAATGCTTTACGATTTAGTTTTGCATAGTATCCTTCAATTATTTTTTTATCTTCAAGTTTGTTAAGTCTTTCGCTAACAGAAGGAATAGAAAGTTTAACTTCCTCAGCAAGTTCATTGCGTTTTGTACGCCCACTTTTTTGTAAAGTTCGTAAAATTTGGAGATCTATATCGTCCAACATAAAAATCCTTAATTATTTAGGAATGTTTCAATTATTGATTTCGAATATAAGGCGAGACAAAAAACATTCCAAGCTTTTTTTAAGAATTTTTAAAGATTTTACTTAAATAGTTGAGTCAGAATGAGATTTTGTATTACTTTTTTAGGCCGAAAGGAGTGTATGCTAAATTAGAGTTCTTAACTTCATTGAAAAGATCAAGATTCTTTTGTGGTCGTTCCTGCAATTTATGATAGAGATGATATTGAACAGCAATCTGATTTAGCGATTTTACTTTTACTCCATTTAATCCCAATCTAAATTCCACATCAGAATCCTCACCAATAGATGGCGCTTCGTATCTTTCATCAAATCCGTTAATATCAAGTAAATCCTTTTTGTGAAGTGAAAAGTTACAACCAAGTAATCCCCGGTATTTTATATTGAATGTTTTTCTTAAAAATTTAATCTCAAGATAAAAGCCTTTTTCAACATCATAAGATTTTCCAAACAATCCATCTTCAATAATTTTGAGATATTGGTTTTCAAGAAATCCATTTCTGATATTTAGTTCAGTAAGTTCATTAGTAATTTTTTGTGAAAGGTTTACTCGTCGACCTGTAAGCACTACAGTATTTGTCTTTTCATTAAGATGCTCTTCTATAAATTTAGAATGCGGCACACAATCGGAATCAATAAATATTAAATAATCTGAAGACGATGCAAGTATAGCCTGGTTAAGAATTTTGTTTTTTCTAAATCCTTTATCAGGATGCCAGATGTGTTTAATTCGGAAAGAATAATTTGAAGTAAAGGATTCAATTTCTCTAACAACTTCTTCAGTTGAACCATCATCCGCAATAATTAATTCAAAGTCCACTTCAGTTTGTCTTTGAAATCCTGCAAGTACAAGTTTTAAATATTTGATATTATTATAAAATGCTGCAATTACAGAAGTCTTAACCATTTGAGTTTAAGTCTTCTTGGATTTTTTTCTTGATCTTTTTCTTCTCTTCGTACCTATCATAAGCATTAGGATTCTTTTCAACCTTTGGCGGTTTCTGGGGTACAGGAACCCGTTTCTTTTTCTTTTCGATAACTATTTTAATTTTCTTTTTCATATTACTTAATCGTAACACAGACTTAAGACTGTGCTACAAAATCATCATTTAGAATATCGCATAAATAAACGGTGCTAATGCAGAACCTTGAGTAATAATTATTAATCCGCCAAGCAGAACTAAAAATAAAATGATTGGCAGCAGCCACCATTTTTTTCTTACTTTTAAAAATTCCCACAACTCTGATAGTATAGATAATTTGCTCATATGTTTTCTTTCTTCATAATTTCTATTCGGGAGAGATGAGCCTCTCCCCTATGTTATCAATTCTCTGCAGAGACAGGGCTCGCCCTGTCCGTTAATTAAAACTGTCTATCATAATCTATTTTTTGTTTAACAATATTCTCTCGTTTTTCCCAATAAGTGGGTGTTTTCTTATCAAATCCCAATGGTATAAATTTTTTACCAACTATCTTTGCCAATAATCCAATTGGTGTTAATACAATATAATAGAGTATTGTTAAAATAACTCGCGACATCACAAATCCCATCAGTAATGCAAGCATCATCCAAAGCTTATGAAATGGACGTAAAATTGGGATTGAAATGAACGCAAGTATAACAAACAACCCACCTGTTATTGAGAAATAAACAAAAGATGCTTTGCCTAAATACCACAATAATAATGAGATCAGAATAAGAACAACACCAACTGAGATTCCCGTTTTCTTTACTGCTTCGTCTGATTTATCTATAAACTTTAATTCATCTTTTAACATTTTTTAATCCAGTACAAATTCTTTTTTCCAGTCGCTGTCATTTTCAAGCGGTTTCTGATCTTCTTTACTTAAAATATAATTTCCAAGGACAAGATAATCCATATCGGTTCTCATAAAACATTTATATGCATCTTTTGGAGTGCAGACAATTGGTTCACCTCTTACATTAAAAGAAGTATTGATTATAACCGCACAGCCGGTTTTCTCCTCAAACTTTGAAATAAGCTTATGGTAACGAGGATTTGTTTCTTTATGCACTGTCTGTAGTCTTGCTGAATAATCAACGTGTGTTATTGCCGGGATATCCGATCTTACAACATTTAATTTATCTATCCCCCATTTCTTATGTTCTTCATCTGTCATCGGGATTCTACGCTCTTTTTTTACATCAGCAGTAAGAAGCATATAAGGACTAGCTTTTTCAATTTCAAAAAACTTACTTACTTTTTCATAAAGCACAGAAGGAGCAAATGGTCTGAACCCTTCCCTGAATTTTATCTTGATGTTCATCGTCGCCTGCATCTTTGGTGAACGTGCATCTCCAATTATTGTACGAGAGCCAAGCGCACGAGGACCAAATTCCATCTTACCATCAAACCAGCCAATTACTTTTTCTGAGTTTATAAGATTAGCTACATTTTCTATCAACTCGTCATCACTATGTTTTTTTGCTGTAAGATTGTGGGATTGTATAAACGAATGGATTTCATCTTCATCAAACTCAGGTCCCAAGTAAGAACCCTTTTGTGAATCTGTTTTATCATCAGCGATTCTAGGCTTGTTATGATATTTATACCATCCGATTAGTGCAGCACCCAATGCTCCGCCTGCATCACCAGCAGCTGGTTGTATCCAGATATTTTCAAATGGACCTTCTCTCAACAATCTTCCATTCGCAACACAATTAAGCGCAACTCCGCCCGCAAGACAAAGATTTTTTAATCCTGTTTCTTTGTAAACGTGATTGCCAAGTTTAAGAACAATCTCTTCTGTTACTTCCTGCAAAGATCTGGCAAGATCCATTTCTTTTTGAGTAAGATTAGTTTCAGGTTCTCTTGCTGGTCCTCCGAAAAGCTTGTTAAACTTTGCGTTAGTCATCGTAAGTCCCTGACAGTAATTAAAGTAATCCATATTCATTCGGAATGAACCATCATCTTTTACATCAATCAGATGATCATAAATTAATTGCTTATACTTTGGTTCACCGTATGGAGCGAGTCCCATAACTTTGTACTCGCCTGAGTTTACTTTAAATCCTGTGTAATATGTTATTGCTGAATACAACAATCCTAATGAATGCGGAAATTTTATATCTGCTAAAAGCTTAACATCATTTCCATCACCAATTCCGTAACTCGTTGTTGTCCACTCGCCAACTCCATCCATTGTAAGTATTGCTGCTTTGTTATATGGCGAAGGATAAAATGCTGATGCTGCGTGAGAT
>OEIV010000125.1_pt1 | contig 48008 bp, 40 predicted proteins | sample 1539231 | NCBI WGS metagenome assembly OEIV01 (sample SAMN03794762, study PRJEB22550) | activated sludge metagenome | feature: wastewater treatment plant; material: activated sludge; isolation source: Wastewater treatment plant of a petroleum refinery complex | place: Argentina: Buenos Aires ...
TTTGCGATACCCGTGCAGCGCCTAATAGCCATCTTTTCGCCATTAAATTTTGTGCTATGCCATAATTACTAATAATAAAAAGAAAGAACAATATTACAACTGCTTTTCCGTGCTCGCTGAGTCTCCCGCCTCGGGGACTCCTATGTTTGCAATTCATTAATTTTACCCTTTAAACAGAAGAATTAAGAAGTGAAAATGAATGGGAGCACATTCGGGACTTAACAGCTTTAATAGTATGTTCACGCAGAGATATTGCCCTATTCATTTTTACCTTTTTGAGTTAGAACAGAATGTAAGGAATACAGTAACTGTATATCCAGAATATCCTCTAGGAGAAAAAACGAAGAGGGGTTTTCACTTTTTAAATTCTTCACAAAACAAATATAATGAATAAAATTATCAAACAAGTCTTGGGTGTTGATGTCGCCCAAAAAGAATTAGTAGTGACCATTGGTAGGATGCACAATGATTGGAGCCCAGAGTTATACGCACATCAGGTATTTGCAAATACACACAAAGGATTCTCAAGTCTGATGGCATGGGTTAAGAAAAATACAGAAGCGAGTGTTCCTGTAATTTTTGTGATGGAAGCCACGGGTGTGTATCATGAATCCTTTGCATATTTTTTAGATGAACGTAGTCAACAAGTTTGTATCGTATTGCCAAATAAGATTAGCAATTATATGCGCACCTTAGCTATCAATACAATTACAGACAAAACAGCTGCGAATGCAATTTGTCAATTTGGTTTAGAAAGAAAATTAGATACTTGGCACATGCCAGATCCTACATTCAAAAAAATGAAACAAATTACACGAGAGCGCGACCAAATCGTTGCTGAACGAACCTTGTGTAAAAATCAATTACATGCTGAAATGACTGAGGTAACCCCAAACAAAAGTTCAATAAAGCGCTTTGAGGAACGAATTAAATTACTAGATAAACATGAAAAGCAAATTAACGATGAGCTAAAATTGATAGTAAATAGCGATGTAGAAATAAAAAAAAACGTGCAACTTATGTGCTCAATTCCAGGCATTGGCAATTTAACTGCGTGCACAATTCTTGCGGAAACAAATGGATTTGATTTAATTCGAAGTAAAAAACAACTAACTAGCTATGCCGGTTTAGATGTACGAGAAATACAGTCAGGAACTTCCATAAAAGGAAAGCCAAGTATTTCAAAAAAGGGGAACCGCTATTTAAGAAAAGCCATGCACTTGCCAGCACTTTCTGCCATAAGACATAACAAAAGATATAAAGCAGTGTTTGCAAGAATCGTCCAAAAGCAAGGCATAAAAATGAAAGCGGCTGTAGCAATACAACGAAAACTTTTAGAGCTAACATATATTCTATTTAAAACACAAAAGCCCTTTGATGTAAAAATGTTTGAAGAGTCAATTGAACCAATAGAATCTAGTGAATTAGAAATAAAAAAGGAAGTAGATGAAATTCAAACTACCTCCTTTGCAGTCTAACAATTGCCGACTTTGTACAAAAGTAAAAAATAAACCGAAATTTGTTTGGATATTAACACAGAATCTCTGCGAGCACTGAAGACAATCATTTTCTACAGCAAAATGCCTCTTTCATCAGCTATTTTACGCAAGCTGAGCAAGCCATACCTCATTCTTCCCAATGCGGTATTGACACTTACATCTGTGAGATGGGCTATTTCTTTAAAAGAAAGATTTCCATACATACGCAATACCACCACTTCTCTTTGCTCATAGGGTATTAAATCGAGCATTTGTCGCACGCGGCTATGGGTTTGTTTTTGAATGGTTTTATCTTCTATGTTTTTTTCTTTTAAATCGAGCAAACTAAAAATATCGCTGCCATCAGGCAATACCACTTTGGGTATACGCTTTATCATTCTGATATAATCAATGGCTTGATTGCGTGCAATACGCATAGCCCAGGGTAAAAACCGACCATCTTCCTGGTATTTTTTCTCTCTAATGCAATGAATGATTTTGATACAGGTATCTTGAAAAATATCTTCTGCAAGGTATTTGTCTTTTATAAGCAAGTATATAGCAGTGTAGAATTTACCTTTATATCTGTTGAGTAACTCTGCGGTGGCTTTCACATCATTTTTTTGAATGAGTGTAAATAAGCCTTCATCTGTTTGATTTTTTAAACTTAGCATATCTTCTAGTGTTGTTTTATTGATGAATCAATTAAATATTAAAAACAATAATGTAGAAGTGCTTGCTATAGGCGTTTGCTGTTTTGTTTAAAATGTTGTTAAGTTATACTAAGTTTATTTTTTTATCGTTCTTAGGTATCGCATTCCTTATGTAATTCCTTTTTAATGAAAATGTGTTTATTTTCATTAACGAAGGTATGTTAAATTTATTGTATAAAACTTCACATTTTTTTACACTAAAAAAAATACAATAAGTAATGTTTGTAAAGTTATTCCAGAATGGATAGAAATTTGTTAGGGTAAAAATAGGGAATTAATTTCGAATTATCAAAAATTCAAAGGGTCTAAAATCATTTGTATTGATTTTTTTTGATAATGAATGAGAAGGCTTATTGATTCTTTTGGTATAAAGATTGACCAATTCTGCCGAATCCTCTGCTTTTTGTACCACTTTTACTTCATCTAATATATAGAGAATTTTCTTCGCTGTATTGGAAGATTGTTCGAGTGGTGATTTTAAATTTTTCTTATTAAATAATATTTCACTATTGCTATGTCCCATCTGATTCGTTTTATTTTCCTGACTAACAATGACAAACATTGTGCCAAATTTTAAATATTACCGAAGTGAGATAAAAAATAGTTCATTGCTAGTTTCATCTGATAGGGTTAAACATTGTGCCAATCAGTATTTACCACATAAAGATTAATTTAAGATTGGCCTATTTTATTAATCATTTTGGTGTAAATCAAAATATCTATTGACTTTTATAAATATCCCCCATGAAGCATTGAACCATCATAAATGGGGTTCTTTAAACACTTATGTAGCATATAATGATGTGTAAAAGGGGGAAAAAACTAAAATTGGTAGGCTAGTTCAACAAACAAACTTCTTGCAGGAAATAATTGCATGCCATTATTGCTCGCATGTGGGCTACTTGTAGAAGATGCCGCACCATTTAAAGCTGTATTTTGTAAATTGAAAAGATTTTTAACCCCAACCTGACATTGAAGGGTGTTTTTCATCATACTTTTCTGCAATGAAACGTTGGCAATATGGATAGGGTTTGTATACAGAAATTGATTGTCAACGGTTACAACAGGTTGTTTACTATTGTATTTATAATTAAAATGGATACTTGTCTGGTATTTTTTTATCGTAAGAGATAGATTGTTGGTCAACTCCAGAATAGAATGCTTCGGAAAAATCAATGATTTTTCAACAAATGTATATCCAATACCTGCTTGAAAAGAGCAAAAACTATTTTTCCATTTTACCTGGGTATTGAGCATCCAGTTATTGTAAGACGAAATGTTGCTGTATTTACGTAGCACGCCATGATTATTAAACACCGCCAATGAAATCAGGTTTTTGATTTCATTGTGGAAGGCATTCATCGACAAGGTTAAGGTAGCATTGGGTAATTTTTGCTGATTTTCGATCCCAATTTCATAATGATCGCCAATTTCTGGTTTTAAATCAGGATTCCCGATGATGGTATGGTTTTGATCAATAAATTGTAAATACAATTCTTTCATAGTAGGGGTTCTAAAACCTCGTGCATAAGAAGCCCTTAATTGTGTAGCTGTACTTAAATCAAATTTTGTATGGAATGCGGGTGTGAATGCAGTTTGGTATTTACTATTGTATATCAATCTGAAAGAGGGTTGTACATTTATTTTTTTGTATCTATACAAGGAAGAAAAAAACAAGCCCGTTTCAGAAATATGTTGTTGCTCATTGGCCAGTTTGAAACTTTTTCCTAATTCATATCCATACTCATATCCAGCAAGTAAATCCAAATTTTTAAATCGATTGGAGGTGATAGTCCCCCTGAGGTTTACATTATCGACTATTGTAGTGTCTTGATCGCCAATGCTTTCGGTTTCAACCTGACTAAGGGAAACCAAGTCTTTTTTAAACCTATTTTTTGTACGATAGTAGTTGGTATAACTTTGTAATAAATTGATTTTTTCATGTGTATTGAGGTTTATTTCTGCCCCAATAGATTGAATATTGCGTTGTGTTCGATAATATTCATCAAAGGCATACCCTTCATAAGAGTTAACGATAGGGGTACCTTTATTGGTAATTTTTTCGTTGAGGTAAGCACCATAATAGTTGAGCTTTCCTCGTTTGAAAGTATAGGTGTATTGCAGGTCGGCTAAATATTGTGTTTTAGGTTTCCACAATTGAAAACGGTCTTCGCTGTTTTTGGGTGTCCATCCTCTAAAGAAATTTCGGGCCATCGAAACCTGTAAAGAATGATTGGCATTACTTGTATTGAGGTTGCCACTCATATTGTATCGACCTACACTTTCGGTAAACGCTTTGATACCGCCGCTTAATACTTTACTTGATTGGTTTGAAATAACATTGATTACCCCACCTAAAGCGTTGCTACCATAAATAACGCTCATGGGTCCTTGTATCATTTCGATTCGTTTTACATTGCTCATATTGATTTGACCTAAATCAATATTTCCGTTTTCGCGTCCGGTAACGGGTATTCCATTCAATAATATTTTTACATTTTGTCCACCAATACCTCCAATACTTAAAGATGACCCTAAAATATTATCATTTGAAACAAAATTATTCATTTCATAATTCAATACATCATTGAGTGAAACTGCGGCACGTTGCGTAATTTGAGCAGATGAAATGGTGTTTACCTTGTAAATGGATTGTGTAGCCAATACGGGTGTATTTTGTCCTGTAATTACCACATCTTGTATGTTGACTACTTTTTTTGTCAGGCTTAACATATAAACGTCATGGTCCCCATTTTTACGCACACTTTTTTCCGTAATATTCACTTTACGTGTTTCATACCCCATCGCAGTGCAGGTGATTTGAATAGGATAAGTGATTGCTTTTAATTCAAGGTATCCATCATTGTTTGCTACGCTGTTGGCTGTTTGCTGATTCGATGTATATTTAACAGACGCAAAGACAATCTTTTCTTTGGTGTCTTTATCCTGCATATATATTATCAAATCAGTGGCTTGCATTTTACAAGCCACTAATAAGATACATATGATATGAAGTATTTTTTTTATCAAAAAGGGTATAAACTATTTTGCGATTAAGATTTGTTCATGTAGTTGAATATTCTCACCAAGTATATTCAGGATATAATTGCCATTGGCGATATTGGCAACAGGCCATGTAAATGCGTTGATTCCTTCTTGTATTTTTACCGCAGATGTCATGATGATTTTGCCTGTAAAGTCGATCAATTGCATTGTTGCCATGCCTGATGATTTAGTGTCGAGGAGTATATTGATGTTGTTTTGTGCAGGATTAGGGTATACACTGTATTGATTTACTATTGAATACAGGTCATTTACTTTGGTTGGGTTCACCATTCTTTTTCTGAAATAGATATTTCCTGTGCCACTGCCACTATAACCTGTAAATTGTAATTGATAAATTTTATTGCTTTTATCTTTTATAAAATACGATAATGAATCAGGCACTACCCAAGGTCCGCCTGGAGGTGTAAATGATTTCCAATCATAGCCAATAGCTGAAATGGTATTATTCCATGGCGTGGTATACGTACCATAATTATTGCAAGCAGTATCAACATGTATCATCGCTGCTTTACCAAAGGAAATACCTCTATTACCCAAAACTCCAATTACAGAATAAGGTTGTACGGGACCACCTTGGGCAACCAATGAGTTATATCTTGTAAAAAAGATATCCCATGTAGCATTGTCAGGCTCACGTAATGAATCAGCACCATTGGCCAAATTGATATAAGCGAAATTTGAATTAGCATATTTGGTACCTTTAGCCAATGTATAGCTATTGTTTGTATTTGCAACTATATCACCAACGGTATAGCTATAAGTCATGGTAGTAGATTGTAGGGAATCAATGAATACTTTATAAAAAACATTATTCGCTTTTACAATAAAAATACTATCGCCGTATAAGTTATGGGTCACTTGATTATAAGTACCCCAACCAAAATTAAAAGGGTTTGCACTTGGGATATCGTTTAAAGCCCCTTGTGACCATTTTTGGTCTAAATTAAAACAAGGTGTAGCAGTTAAGGTATCATTCAGCGTGATACTTCCCCATTGCGATTTGTCTTTATGAACGTTATAAACTTTTACAAAAGCATTACCAGCATTGTGATTTGCCCAAATCGCTGAACTGTCGCCTGCAAACATGCTAAAAGCCAAATGCCAGTTCATATTATTTTCAGATTTTACGGTGCCATTGGCCATACTGTAAAATACATCATTACCACTTCCGGTGGCCATTGACACCGAATCGTTTACCCATGCATTTTGTGCATTTACACTCAAACTCATTCCTATTAAAGAAAGTATTGATAAAAATTTACGTTTCATAATTATTATTTTCATTTAGGTGGCAAAGGTACTTTTCAAAGCCCTAAATTGGCTAAAATCAATAAATTATGACATTACTATGACAAATAAAAAAAGGGTTCAAATTAAGGAGGTAAAGGACCTGAATAAGTGCCACAATAAGGGCTAAAAAAACAAGGTTTATGAAAATTTATTTGTATGGGTTGGTTTGATTTTTGATTCAGTTTCAACACATAATCGGCGTTACTATATTTTTCGTACAAACATGCAGCATCCCACACCACAAAAGGGGTATTATTAGGTACTTTAAAGGGTTTTGCTTTCCAGTCTTCAATAAAACAATAGGTAAGCCCACTTTTAAGTTTTACTGTAAAAGCACCATTTTTATCAGTCATTACTTTTTTATAAAATGTATTTTGTCCTTTACGTGAGGGTTTGTTTCTAACCCCTATTTGTATAAACAACTCTTTATCAGCCAATGGTTTGGGGCTTTTTAATTGTTCAAGCATTTCTTCACTTGGCATGGCTCCTCCGCAGTAATCAGCGGTTTGTGTTACCATTCCATGTACCAAAACCCATTTTGTTTTCGTTTTTTTAGTGGCTGACACGTTCATGAAAGCTAAAAGCCATAGTAAGCAGAGGGTTCCGATTTTCATATTGATTATTGTATAAAGTGTTTTTCAAGTAAATATTCTGCTATCTGCACGGCATTGGTAGCCGCACCTTTTCTTAAGTTGTCTGATACTATCCAGCAATTTAAGGTATTGGCTTGTGATTCATCTCTTCTGATTCGTCCTACAAATACATCATCTTTATCATGAGCATTTAAGGGCATGGGGTAGAGCAATTTTTCGATATCATCCATAACCACAATACCAGGCGAGTGTTGCAAAATCGATTTTACCTCAGCGAGGTCAAATGCATGGGCAAACTCAATATTGACACTTTCGCTATGACCACCCATCACAGGTAAACGCACACAAGTAGCAGTCAATTGAATATGATTGTCCTGCATTATTTTTTTGGTTTCATTGGTCATTTTCATTTCCTCTTTGGTATATCCGTTATCGGTAAATACATCAATCTGTGGAATGATATTGAGGTCGATTGTGTAAGGATATACTTTTTCGCCTTCAATATTATTTCTTTCATTCAGCAATTGATTCACGGCTTTCACCCCAGTGCCTGTGACTGACTGATAGGTAGAAACCACTACCCTTTTTATGGCATATTTTTCATGTAAAGGTTTTAGTACCATCACCAGTTGTATAGTGGAACAATTCGGGTTGGCAATAATATAATCATCTTGGGTAATCACCTCTCCATTCACTTCGGGTACGACCAGTTTTTTATCCTTATCCATACGCCAGGCCGACGAATTGTCAATTACCCTGATACCTGCTTCCGCAAATAAGGGTGCCAAGGCCAATGAAGTATTACCACCCGCTGAAAACAAGGCTACGGAAGGCTTAGCGGCTATTGCGTCCTGATAGGATACAACGGGATATTTTATGCCTTTAAATTCGATCTCTTTACCGATAGATTGTTGCGAAGCCACCGGAATTAATGCAGTGACTGGAAAATTTCTTTCGGCTAATACTTGCAACATTTTAGTACCTACTAACCCGGTTGCACCTACTACGCATACTTTCATTTCAATGTTTTTTTAATTGATGATTTACCTGCAAACATACTAAAATCTTGCCTTGCTTTGTATTAAATACCCTTGCCTATTTTCAGGTAATAAGTGAACGATTTTATCACAAATCAATTTTCAATGATACGCATCGTTTCAGGATCGTCAGCCAAATTATTCATTTGTTTGAGTATCCATTGGTGTTTACGTACGATGATTGGTGCCGGATTTTTGATGGTAAAGAGTATAGGGTTTGGCAAAATGGCCGCTATCCAAGCCGCTTCACTTTTAGTGAGGTCTTTGGCATTTTTTTTAAAATAATGCTGGGCAGCCGCCTGTATGCCAAATATACCTTTACCCATTTCAGCTACATTTAAATATGTTTCTAATATGCGTTTTTTGCCCCAGATAAGTTCAATCATAAAAGTATGGTAAACTTCTAAACCTTTACGAAACCAGTTTCTTCCATTCCATAAAAACACATTTTTTGCCACTTGCTGCGAAATGGTACTGGCACCTTTTACTTTTTTATGTTTTGGATCATTATTGTATTTGATGGCTTTTTTGATGGCGTCAATATCAAATCCGTTATGGTCGGGAAACAGTTGGTCTTCGGAACAGATAACAGCAAGCTTGATATGTGGGCCCATGTCGGGATACTTGATTGATGAATGGTGCAAGCCATACCCTTTGAGTAATGAACCAATCATTACTGTAGTAACAGGTGGATGAATCCATTTGCAAACAACGATATAACATAAGTTTGCAATAAACAATATCAAGAAGAAGCGTCGTAGTTTTTTCCAGAAAGAAACACTTGATTTTTTTTTCGCCATTGGTGTAAAAGTAAAAATAATCTTGAAATTAACCTTAGTTCTTTTATAAAGCAATCACAATCCTCACAGTTTGTAAAAGGGCCCTTTCCAATTTTTAATTACCTTTGCCCCCTTAATAAATAAGAAAACTATGTATAGATCGCATACTTGTGGTGAATTAAATGTAAAGCATGTTGGACAATCCGTAACATTGGCAGGTTGGGTAAAAACCATTCGAAAATTTGGGAGTATCACCTTTGTTGATTTGCGAGATCGGTATGGCATCACCCAATTATATTTTAATGAAGCCAATACAATGGCCTTAGAAGGCAGTGCGATTGGTCGTGAGTTTGTAATACAAGTAGAAGGACAGGTGATTGAAAGAAGCAATAAAAATACACATATCCCTACTGGTGATATTGAAATTGAGGTGAACAAATACACTATTTTAAATGCATCTTTAACCCCTCCATTTACGATTGAAGACGCTACAGATGGGGGTGATGAATTGAGGATGAAATATCGTTTCTTAGACTTACGTCGCGATTCTGTAAAAAAGAATTTAACCCTCCGTTATCAGATAGGCCGAGCTGCGCGTCGTTTTTTAGATGATCAATTGTTTATAGAAGTAGAAACCCCTATGTTGATTAAATCAACCCCTGAAGGTGCCCGAGATTTTGTGGTTCCAAGTCGTATGCATGAAAATCAATTTTATGCCTTACCACAAAGTCCACAATTATTTAAACAACTGTTGATGGTAGCTGGCTATGACAAATATTATCAAATAGTAAAATGCTTTCGTGATGAAGATTTGCGTGCTGACCGTCAACCTGAGTTCACACAAATTGATTGTGAAATGAGTTTTGTAAACCAGGAAGATATTTTAAACACCTTTGAAGCCATGACTAAATATATTTTCAAAGATGTAAAGGGCATTGAATTTGAAGATGATTTTCCACGTATGACCTATGATGAGGCAATGAGAGATTATGGAAATGACAAACCAGATATTCGTTTTGAGATGAAACTCTATGAACTAAATAATGAAGTAAAAGGACATGGATTCCCTTTATTTGATGATGCTGAAATAGTGATAGGAATTGCGGCAAATGGCTGTAGTGAATATACACGCAAGCAAACCGACGAATTAACAGAGTGGGTAAAAAGGCCACAAATAGGCATGAAAGGATTGGTTACGATTAAATGGAATATGGATGGCACTTTTAAAAGTTCGGTAGATAAATTTTATAATGAAGCTCAGTTAAATAAAATAGCCCTGGCATGTCATGCCCAAAAGGGTGATTTAGTCTTGATATTGGCTGGTGAAAAAAACCTTACACGAAAAGCCATCAGCGAATTGCGTCTTGAGATGGGAGGTCGACTTGGACTTCGTACACCAGAAGTTTTCAAACCCCTTTGGGTGATTGACTTTCCCTTGTTTGATTACGATGCTGAAGAAGACAGGTATATTGCCATGCATCATCCGTTTACAGCCCCGAAGCCAGAGCAGCTTGAATGGATGAACGACAGATCAAAGTATGGCGATATTAAAGCAAATGCCTATGACCTGGTGTTGAACGGCACCGAAATTGGGGGAGGCTCGATTCGCATTTTTAATAAATCTATTCAAGAACGAATGTTTGATGCTTTAGGATTTACCCAAGAAGAAGCCAATGAAAAATTTGGGTTTTTATTGAGTGCGTTTGAGTATGGCACACCGCCTCATGGTGGTATCGCTTTAGGATTTGATCGTTTATGTGCGTTAATAGGAGGCTCTGAATCGATACGTGATTATATTGCTTTTCCTAAAAACAATGCAGGTAGAGATGTGATGCTTGATGCACCAGGTATGATTGATGATAAGCAACGAAAAGAATTGGGATTGTAATTTTATATATTAAAATTACATCATATAAAAATAAGACCAATTTGAAATCAAATCCACTTTTAAGTAGACTATAAATATTGGTACAATATCTACACGTTAAATTATATCAAAATATTTAAGGGCTATCCATCATGGGTCGGTGATATTACAAAGCACTTTTCAAAAAATTGCAATTGAATAATAACAACCAAGAATTTTAAAATGCAAAATATCCATATCCTATTAGAATGATCATTTGCTACAATCCTTGGCTATTGGGCATATTCATAAATCTATTTACTTCGTCTTTCCATTCTTTTGCATATTTATTCAAATAACTTTCATGACCTGCATCTGGAAAAATAATCTTCTTTTTCTCTCCTTGCAGTTTGTTGAAAATAGCCTCTATTTCCTGTAAAGAAACCCGTTCATCTTTGCCACCATTCATCAACAATACCGGCACTTTTACTTTGCTGGCATAGTCTATAGGATTATGATCAAAAGCCCAAAATCCATTGATGACACCCCCATAAAAAACCAGTAAAGCTGCCATCGGAAATGAAGGTACTTTCATAGCTTCAAATCGGTTGCAAACCGTTTGGTACATACTTCCAAACGGACATTCCAGTATTAAACCATTGGCAGAAAGTGCGTAGTCATTCATACATTTTAAAATAGCAGCAGCGCCCATCGAACTTCCCATTAAAAATATTTTTTCGCCAGGATATTTTTTTTGTACAAAATCAACTGTCGCTTTTACATCATCACCTTCGGCAAAACCTATGGTCGTTGTATTTCCTTTGCTGCCACCACTTCCTCTAAAATCTATCATCAGCACTCGATATCCCATATTGTGAAAAGCATACGCTTTATCTAACATACCCGATTTTTTATTTCCGTATCCATGAAAAATCAACACATTGCCTTTTGCCTTTTCAACGGGAAATTCCCAACATTCAAGTTCATCATTTTTTAATCTAAACGTTACATACGTAATGCTAGGAAAAATAGTATTTACAGGTCGTGGTAAACTCACACCGAATACCAGGGCTGAAATTTTATCTACAACACCCAATTTTTCCGGATTTTGAGTAAGTGTATTTTTTTCGCTGCCAAAATGTGTAAATTTATAAGCATGAAAAGCTGCCATGATATTTAAAAACAAAAACATTAGCAGAAGCAATCGGACTATTCTCTTTTTCATTGTTGTTCAAAAATATTTTATCCAAACCTTTTATGGATAAAAAAAGACTTATAGTTTTCATAAAAAAAGAATGCACAATCATAAATTATGATTGTGCATTCAAAAAAAACGAATGACCGCTATTGTTTAATAAAAGTAGTAGCCATTATTTTTTCATTGTTAAACACACGCAACATATAGGTCCCATTGGTCAAGGAGTGAATATCTAATTGATGAGATAAATCATCCGTCTTTTTTGACATGATTTTTTTACCTTCCATTGAATATATTTCTATGGTGGTGGTTTGTGTATTGTCTGATAATAAAATATTGAGTGTCGTCATACATGGGTTTGGATAAAATGATATTTCGGTAGTGGGGGTCTTCATTATTTTTTCAACATTTGAATAGCTATATTTTCCGTCAAGATCAAATTGCTTGATACGATAATATTGTTGACCATTCAATACGTCGTTGTCAATAACTTCATAATGTGTTTCACTTTGTGAATGACCCTTTGCTTTCATCGTGTTAATACTTGTCCAGTGAATCGCATCCACACTTTTTTCAATTTCAAAATGAGAAGCATTCGCTTCTGATAATGTAATCCATTGTAAGCTTACCTGATGATTGGCTTGTAACTGAGCAGTAAATGATTTGTATATGATTGGAAGCGGCACATTTGATTCTAGCGCACCCATCCAAAATTGGGTACGGGCATTTTGAAAAATATCTGTATTCACACCTACGATGGCTGCAGCAGGCATAGAGGCATTGGGATAATAGTCAACAATTTGAGTACCCCCGGCCAAACTAAACAAGGGATTTAATTCTATACTATTCGCATCTTGTGTAGTGGATGTTTGCCATTGAGCTAAGGTTGTTTGATCAGTACCCAGAAATTTGCCTAAGGCCCCACCATTGAGGGTGTTTGGTGCATAGTAATTATTGTAGTCGATTGAATTTGGGTTAAAGGTGCTTAAGGTAATGAATGCGAAATGACGGAGTTGCATTCCAGTGGTATTTGCTTTATTGTTGTAAAAAATATTATTTTTATAAACCCCCGATGGTAAATTATTTGCTTTTCGATAAGCTGCAGATTCAAAGTCAGAAGTAGCACCATCTATATAAATGGTATTATGATATAAGTCTACAGAATTAGAACCAGCTGTTTGATACTGATGTATGCCATAAGCTCTTCTGCTTGTAGTACCAAATGTTATGACATTGTTTATAATGATGCTGTGACCATTATGAATGGCGATGCCTTCAATCATACTAAGCGAACCTGTAGTATTTGTAATAAGTGAATAGATAAAGTTATTTTCAATTTTAAACTTATCAAACACACCCGCAAAAACATTCATTGCTATTCCTTTTACCAATACATTGGCTGCAGATGTATTGGTGGCTTCCAAATTGTATATTTTATTGCCTTTGATTTCCTGAAAGAGTGTAGCATTCAATGCAGCATTATAAATACCTGTCACAGGGCCTACGATCGAACCAATAGAAGCACTATTACACGATAAGTTTTTAATTGTATTATTCACTATTCTTGCATTTACATTAAAAGTGTTGTGAATACCGCATACCCCACCTTCATTTGCATTGTCGGTTTTAGTACAATTATTATACAAGTTGCTAATGATGTTTGCGTTTACTAATACAGAGTCAGCATTGGTTAAATAAATACCTTTCAATGCCTGCCAACTTTCGCCAATGCTATTTGTTTGTATACTTGCAGGGGTCACTTCGCTCCCAATTAAATTATTTTCGATCATAACATATCCACCACTTCCCGACTTTTGGATACCTGTAAAATTGGTATAATAAATAGGGCTTGTATTTGTGCAGGTAATAGACCCAATATTATTGTGATGTATGTTTGGAAATGAATTGCTCGAAATATAAATGCCGAAATTTTCGGTGCTGTTGGTTGAATTTTGTAAACTAATTGAACCATTACCAGTTGGCGCCCCTATGGTATTGTGGTGTATATTGCCATAACCCGAAAAGTGATAGATGCCATAAAAAGCACTTACGTCTTGTTTATTATTGACGATTGATATATTTGAAATGGTATTGTTTGACATTTCATAGGGTAGACTACCACCCTGCGCAAAAATACCGATAAATGAAATTTTATCATTGGCATTCACCGAAGTGATGGTCAAAGGGGCTCCACCACATTGCGGTGCTGAACCGCCTATATAATTATCGATGATGTGATTTGGAAGAAAGGCAGGGTTGACGGGGCCTTGTGAGTAAATGGCACAAGTATTGATACTTTGAATTGGTTGAAAATTAGCCGTTTGATAGAAACTATTTCCTTTGACAACATTATTAAAACAGCCATTAATCATTCTGATACCAGCCGAATTCCCATTGAGGGGAACGGTATATTGAAACATAAAATTGATAAAATGATTGTTCTCTATGGTATCAGCATTTTCGTTGACTAACATAATCACCAATTGTAATCCACCAACAGGATTATTATATGATAAATTATTTTCACTTATTTTATTGCGACTATTAGCATTGGATGTATCTACATTGCCTGAAAATTTTATTGCGCCATGTGATCCATTCGGTGAGCTTACGTTTACATTGCAATATTTCACCTGATTAAATCGTGCTCCGTTTTGAAAAATAATAGTACTCCCAGGATTGGCATTATTAAAACTCAATGTCAAATCAGCGCTTGTACCAACTCTATTTACTCTACCGTCAATCACAACATTGTCAGCACCATTTAAGGCGATGAGTCCCCCTGTGTTTGATACATTCGAAATGGTATAACCAGCTCCGATAGGATAAATGGCTACATTGTTATAACTCGCAAAACCTGAACCAGAGGCATTCAAAGTAGCCAATTGTGTTTCGGTAATACTACTTGTAATTTGCAATTCAATATTACCAGTCAAGGTGCCATTATTGATATCATCAAAAGCCGCTTTGAGGGTGGTATAAGTTTGCCCGGCCCCAACCATTGTTTGTGCATAAGTATGTAAACTCATCACAGCAAAACATAATAATGTCATTATGTTTTTCATATATATTTTTTTCATTTTTCAAAAGTATCCTGCCTTGAGCTGTCAAATGCGTAACAAATAGTGAATCAAGGGTTTGGGTTAGTGTATGTAGTAAAAAAGGTAGTGTAATAACCCATCTCCATCTCCATTTCTATTTGAATAGAAGAGCAATGATTCCAGGATTGTTGTTTTAAACCGATCGTATTGATTATCAAACAATCACTTCGAATTCAATAGCTAAAAAAGTGGTTTAACAAAAATGAATCCACCATTCATAAATTTTAATCAAAACATTTTATCTTTATGTCAACCAAATTATTTGACACTTAAACACAAACTACATTGAAAAGAAACAGACTCATATAAAGAACCTTTACCAACTTAAAACCAAATAAAACTATATATGACTACAAACATTTTCAGACCTATTAAATTCGGCAAAGAAGTATTTCATGCCAAACATTACGACGAAGATTCATTTGTGATGGATTGGACCGTTGAAACGGGCGGAAAAGTACCCCCACATGTGCATCATCATATGGATGAACATTTTAACATCACACAAGGCGAATTTATTTTTGATGTGAATGGCGAAAAGATAAGCAAAAAAAAAGGCGAAACATTTTTTGTACCAAAAGGAACAATCCATTCCGTCGCGAACGCAGTTAAAGGAATATCTGCAATAACAGTTACCTATTCACCATGTGCCGACACCCATCGAATGTTTCAGATTTTGGCTGATTTAGACGAACAAAAGCCGGGAAGTATGTTGAATATGATGAAATACTTTTATTTAGTGCCACGGCTTGGACTTAAAGAGTTTTCGACCATTCATCCAGCATTCCTGATGAATATGGTTACTGGTATTGTTAACCTGATGGGTAAACTTTCGGGATGGAACCAATTGGTAGATAAATATAAATGATCAAGAGTATTCACAAGTAACAGACATATACCACTTTCTTTAGTAAAGGAAAAACTAATCAAGTACGTATTTAAATTACTTAAAAATATTGCTATCCAATCATCACAAAAAACAATACACATTAACAGCATCATTCATTCTGTTTGAAAAACGATCTATTGCTGATTTTTAAAATGGTTATAACAAAAATCCCAAACCCCTCTATTCAAAAAAAAATCTATAAAAGCCGTCAAATCATTAGTGTTGCACGTATACAACCAATAGTTGTGGTAAAACAACTGAATGTAAACTGTTTACAACAATGAGTAGCGGTTTACATTTGCAACATAGGGATCAATGAAAATAACTTTGTGGTATCATTAAAAAAATAAAAACACCATGTTACAATCAACAACAATTGGCAATAAAATTGCAAACGCAAGAAAAAAATTAAATCTGTCGCAAGCCACACTTGCCCAACAAGTATCAATCAGTCCACAAGCAGTAGGCAAGTGGGAACGTGGAGAGTCGATGCCAGACATCACAACACTAAATCGATTAGCAATCATTTTGGGGGTTGATTTAAATTACTTTTCAGACAGTTTTACCCATGACCCCCATATATTGACTGACAATGTGAAAGACGACAAGCTGGCATTTGAGAATATAAATTCTATTCAAAAAAAACGATTTGACTGGCAATGGGATATGTCACGAGGAAATTGGCTAGATGCTGATTTTTCAGGTTTAAAAGATTTAAAAGAACCCTTCAGTGCATCGAATATTAAAAATTGTCAATTTATAAAATCCGATTTATCAGGGATTCATTTAAAAGGAAATGATATCGCAAATTGTGACTTTTCAAATGCGGATATGAGAAACTGTAAAATACAATCATCAGAAATAACCAAGAGCCAATTTAACGAAAGTATACTCATTGATACATTAGTGAGTGAAAGCGAAATTAAGCATTGCAATTTCAGCCATGCCAATTTTTCAGGTGCTGAATTTAAAAATAGTGAATTTCAGCATAATCTGATTCAATTTGCCATTTGGAAACACACTTCATTCAAAAATATGGGTTTATCAAATATCGTATTTGAGGGGAATATTGAAAACTGTTCCTTTGAAAATTGTTCCTTTAAAAATGTAAAATTTGAAAATGCAAATATCTTCAACACATTCTTCAAACAGAATAGGAGATTAAATCGTGTGGAGTTTATTCACTGCAAAGCAGATAAATTGACTTATGCCTTTTTGAAAAACAACGGTGCAAACACAGCGGGCATTACGATCATTGAATCATCTTCAGGGCTTGCTCATGAAATCCAGAAGAATGGAATACCATCCATTTGAGACCACAGTTTCAATCAATGAAAAATTAATACATTAAAACTGATGTAAATCAGTTCGAACGACTTGTACCCTATAAATGGGGAATAGCTACTTTGTAATACAGCAACTGCTTTGTATCATACAATTCTCGAAATTGAAATACAGCTCTGATAGACATCGCAGATAATCAATACTGCATCGGTATTCATTCCCTGGGCCCTGCATCTATATTATTGCTGAGTAAATGAGCAAGCACACTTTAAAATACCGGATATTCACTTTTGTACTAAAAAAATACTCCCGCTATGACACCACCAAAATATACTGCATAGGGTCAATAGCATTACTTACCCAAAAAGGTATTTCACATATTGCTTTGTATTCCTTACCATGAAAATGTGATATTTGTATTTGTAAAAATGAATACTTACATTTAATACCCATTAAATTTAAATAGATAGTTTAATAAATATCGGTAGAATGCCTACATACATTGAATTGCAGCCAAAACTCACTAAACTATATATATTGTATTGTAGGAATCTGTTATTGAAAAGTATTATTACGATATACCTGCTAATAGCCTTTGCTTTTGCGATGGATGCAAGCGCGTCGTATGCAATTCACCTCACTAAAAAAGATGGCTTACCTTCAAATATTGTATATAATATATTGCAAGACCAAAGAGGATTTATCTGGATATCGTCTGACAATGGCCTTTGTAGGTATGATGGGGTACATTATAAAAGTTATACCACAAACCCAATGAGTAGTAAAGCGGGTAGTTATATCAAAGAAGACCTAAAAGGTAGAATTTGGTATGCCAATTTTGATGGAGATATCTTTTATATTGAAAATGATTCCATGAAATTATTTGGTAGTAAGCACAATATCAATACCCCATTTGGTATTATTCAACAAAGTATTTGGACTTTGCAAAATAATCGTTTGATATCGTATGATATAGAAACAGGTAAAGAAAACACCGTATTGCCTGTTACACCTGCCAAAGCTTTGCATCAAACAAACGATTTGATAGAACTGATTGACATTGAGGGAAAAGAAATTCATTTTTATAATAATGCAGGTAAGTTGGTAAAACATTTTTTTGTTGATCACAAACAAATATTCATGTCATTTATATATCATGACGAATATTATTTTATTACCCTGCATGGATCCGACCTATCTATTGAGAAAGAAGATATACAAGGATTAAAAACCTTACATACATTTAAAAACAAAGGCCAAATCAATGGCGCAGGTATCAATCAAAATGTATGTTGGATTGCTACCAAATCAGGGATTATTTATTATGATTTGATAAATAGCCAATCAACATTCATGCTGGAAGACGAAACCATCTCACACACCATAAACGACAATATGGGCAATAAATGGATTACTACCATGAACGGAATTTATATCTTTCCAAAACAGTATAAACAAATAGCCCATCCCCTACCCTCATCTTCCTGTAGGTTGTTAAATTTCGAAAACACATTATACCTTTTTGACAATAATGGCGAGGTGCATGTGTTTGACCCTAAACAAAATAAATTGCAAACTGTTTATAAAGAACCAAATAAAAAAAGCATTTATCAACTTTATATCAGGAGCCAAACAACTCCTTTTTTTGATTTTACCAAAACCAATAAAAATGAATTTTTTAAAACATTTCATTTCAATAATCAACAAGGAATAGTGTTTAATCCCGGGTTTAAAGATTATGTATTGATAGACGATAAATATGCAGCCATTGCAACTACAGGCAATTGCGAACTAATACAAAATGCCAGCAATAATTTAAACAATCCGTGGGACTCTATCGTAAAAGCCTTTCAATACATCAATCAAGAAAACGAGCATATTCTTTATGTAAGTATTTTTTATAAAGATATAAGGGCCAAATCAGTTGCCTTTGACGAGCAGCAAAAACTGATTTATTTTGCAACAAACATTGGCGTAAAAACATTATCACCAAATGGCTTAGGCGAAATACGATTTAACGGACAGTCCTTATTTGCAGATAATATCATACACGACAAAAACCAAACCCTCTTTTTACAAAATAATGGCGAATTAATATTAAAATCAGATCAACAAGAGCCCATTAAATTAATCCATTTAAGTGTTTTGTTTCCCATACTACAAATTAAAAAATTGAACAAGCATTTAATTTTATGGAATGAACAACATGTGTACCAGCTACCCTTATCGAAATTGTCAAGCAATACAAACATCAATGATTTTAAATTGTTGAATATTCACATCAATACCACAGAAATCAACGATGTGGAATGGCTTGATCGTTTATTATATTTTTCAACCCCGCAACAATTGATCACATTACCTTGGAATAGTATACAAACCCTTGATGAAATATCCCCATTTTATATAAATGAAATAACAACACCACATCGGCAGTATGTAAATAAAAACAACTTACTTCTTCAGCCTAACGAAAATGATATCAGTATTTCGTTTTCGATATTATCGTATTTACAAGAACCAATAGATATTAGCTATCAATTAAATACGGATGTTTGGAAAAAAATAGGTCCATATCAACGAAAGCTTGAATTTGCATCCCTTTCAGCGGGTGATTATTTAGTCACTTTTAAAATAAATAATGTCATTCAAAAAGCTCGTGTGTCATTTACCCTATTAGCGCCATGGTATATGAAACCATGGTTTTTAGTGGCTTGTTTACTTGCTGGAATGGTGGGTATATATATTTATTTTAAAAAACGTATGTCGAGACAGCAAAATGAAAATAATTTATTGCTTGAAAAAACAAAACTTGAAAAAGACCTCAGACAATCGATGTTGAGTAGTATCAAATCGCAAATGAATCCCCATTTTTTATTTAACGCACTCAATACAATTCAATCCTATATCATAACAGAAGATAAAATAAATGCTTCAAATTATTTATCTAAATTTTCAAAATTGACCAGAAAAATATTGGATATGAGCGATAAAGAAACGATTACATTGCAAGAAGAAATAGATGCTTTATTGCTTTACATTGAACTGGAAAAAATGCGCTTTCAAGAATTAAATTATACCATTGAAATAGATAAAAACATCAATACCAATCAACTATTTATACCATCAATGATTATACAACCTTATGTAGAAAATGCCATTAAACATGGATTACTACATAAACCAAATGACAAACAATTATTTATACATATAAGTGCTGATTTTCATTATCTTAAAATTAAGATTGAAGACAATGGCATAGGACGTGCAATGAGTAAAAGCATCAACAATCATAAAAATGAAACCCATCGTTCTTTTGCATCCCATGCCAATATGAAAAGAGTGGAATTATTAAATATTGAAAAAAATGACATTGGCATTGAATATGTCGACAAAACCAATGACCATGGAGAAGCTATTGGTACCATTATTAATATTAAAATACCTATAAAACAACACAGATGATAAAAGCCATTATAATTGACGATGAAGTACAAGCACGAAAATTACTCCATGCATTCATACAATCGCATTGTCCACAAATAAGCATTGTTGATGAGTGCCCAAGCTTACCTATCGGTGTAAAATCGATTCGCAAACTGAAACCAGATTTGATATTTTTAGACATTGAAATGCCCGGTCATAGTGGACTTGAACTGTTAGATTTTTTTGATGAAAAAGAAATTGATTTTGGTATTATTTTCACCACTGCCTACAATGAATATGCCATTAAAGCATTCAAACTTTCAGCTGTTGATTATTTATTAAAACCTATTTCAGGGGAGGATTTGGAACAAGCAGTCGAAAGATTTGAAAAAAGATTTATAGCCAATCCCAAAACACTTTCTCCTTCACCCATTGAAAATTCGGACAATAAAATTGCGATCCCCATTGGACAAAGTATTCGGTTTATAGATTTAGATGAAGTTGTATATCTAAAAGCAGAAAACACCTATACTGAAATTCATTTACAAGATAATACCAAGCTATTGGTTAGCCGAACGTTGAAAAATTTTGAAGAAGTGTTAGCCAATAAAACTGCTTTCTTTAGATGCCATAAATCATATATCATCAATAAAAACTATGTACTCGATTATGTAAAAAGCGATGGTGGCTATTTAATATTAAAACCGAAAACCGAAATTCCAATCAGTACCGATAAAGTAGAAGAATTTTTACAACAAGCCACCATTGTAAAACGTTCGTAGTTGCTCAATGCCTATTTGATAAAATAAAAGAATTTAGATCTGTTACCCGATTGAAATCTTCGAATGATATTTATTGAAAATTTCTCGTTATTTTCGTAGATTAAAATGCTTATGAAAACCTTGTTTCATTGTTTGTTATTTTTCTTTGTCTCTTTTGCTTCCATTGCTCAAGACCAAATAAGAACACCTAAACCAAAACCTGTTAGAAAAAAGAAACCCATTTACGAAACGGTTGATCAAGTGGTTAAGTTAAACATCCCCAGTTTGCTGATGCGAACCTTAGCTGTACAATATGAAAAAAAATTGAGCCCTTCTAAAACCATCGCTTTAGGTGTAATATACCGGCCTAATTTTCCTACCCCCATCATCAATATTTTATTGAAAGACACAAATTTTACAGCAAGCGCCGAAACGATGTATATGCTCAAATCATCAAAATATAATACCTTGATGATTACCCCTGAGTTTAGGTTTTATTTTAAAAAGAAAGCACCAAGGGGTTTATATCTCGCACCTTTTCTTCGTTATAAAAAGGAAACTTTGACTGCCAATTTTAGATACCAGGAAAGTGCCCTTGGCAGTAATTTAAAAGTAGGAGAATACAAAAACAAATCAAATGCCATTGGTGCTGGTTTGTTGTTTGGCATCCAAATCCTGACTAAAAAGAAAGTCACCATTGATTTTTGGTTTTTAGGTCCATGGGCTGGAATCAACTTTGTAAGCAATGAAAGTAAAATCAATACGAGCAACTTAAATGAGTTTGACAAAGCCTATATTGAATCATCTACAGAAAGTTATAATAATGCATTCGGATTTAGTAATAAGTACGAATGGAGTAGCAAAGGATTTAGCAATTCGGATACTAAATTTGGCATAGGTGTCAGAATGTTTGGTATTAATATAGGGTATAGTTTTTAAGTCGTTATACTACCTAATCCAAAGTATTGTTGAAATTAACAGCATCATACTTACACATATTGAATGACAATTTTTAATTTATAAACGAGTAATGATTTGTCTTTGGTAAAAAATAATCTACTCTAAAAAAGGTCATTATTGCATTTTTATACGCACGTAACATATGCAGCAACATAATCGAGGTTAAAAAAAAACCGTTCAGTATATGAACGGTTTTTTATATTTATAAATTGTTTAAATTAATCTTTAAAAAACTTCAACACATTGCTTTGATTTGTTGAAGAAGTAATTTTTAAAATATAATTTCCTTTTGCCAATGAAGCAATAGAAATGTATTGGTTTTGCTCAACAGATGGTGTGGCCACTAATTTTCCTTCTAAACTATAAACAGCTAACTGATAATTTGCAGCTTGCAAACCTTTGATATATATTTTATCTGAAGCTGGGTTAGGATAAATACTAAAAGGATTGTTTGATACATCATTGGTAGCAGCTACCACAGCAAATGGATTGATAATGTTGATTGAATACATGGCTACGTTTTTATTAATCGTTGCATTGATACAAATACTATCATTACATCCCGCTGGGTTTAATGCATTCATAAACAAACAAATAGTGTAATTGCCTGCTGTTGCATAGGTATGTGAAGGAAAAGGCGCAGTTGTAGAAGTGCCATCACCCCAAGTCCATGTATAAGAATAATTGATAGTGTCAATGCCTAAAAAATTAGCGCCCTGACAGGTATTGTTTCCTAAATAAGTGTGTAATGGGGCACCCAGACTAGTATCTGCGTAAACATTAAAACCAGCAGCACATTGGGCTTTGGCCGTGTGGTAACTCATAAAAGTGAGGGTGAACAAGCATAAAAGGGTAAAAATCGTTTTTTTCATAATGAATATATTTTTTTTATAAGGACGTAAATCTACCGAAATATGTTTGTTAACATATTATTTAAACTAAAAAAACTTTTATAATTAAATTAGTTTCCATAGTTTTGCCCCGTGAACGAACAATACCGAAAAGAAATCATCATTGCCGCTTTTGACCAATTCAGACAATATGGATTTAAAAGTGTGACCATGGATGATTTGGCAAAAAACATTGGTATTTCGAAAAAAACATTGTACGAACTATTTAAAGACAAAGACGAACTTGTACTTGAATCGCTCATCTACATGTTGCACGACAATCAAACAAAAACAGAAGAAGCCTTCAAAAAATCAAACAATGCCATTGAACAAATCATAAAGATTTTGCAACTCATGGAAAATATGTTGCGAGGTATGAATATGGTTTGCTATATGGATATGCAAAAATATTATCCGGCAGCTTACAAACATTTATCAAAGCACAAACAAGATTTTTTATACCATTGCATATCTGAAAATTTAAAGCAGGGAATTAAAGAAGGATTATATCGGGATGATATCGATATTGAAATCATCACCCGTTTTAGAATGGAATCCGCCATGGTGGTGTTTCAAAACAATATTTTTCCCCAGGATAAATACGATATCATCAAGGTAAACAATCAAATCTTTGCAAATTATATCTATGGCATCGCATCCATTAAAGGACACAAACTCATTACCAAACATATCAATGAAATATATAAAAAATAATCCCATGAACTTAAAGTATATCCTTTTTTTTATACTCCTTTCCAATACCCTTTATGCCCAAAACAAAGAAGCGTTGAGTTTGAGAGACTGCATTGAGTATGCAATGAAAAACCAACCTAAAATCAAAGGGTCTCTCTTAGACGAACAAATACAACTTGAAAAAAATAAAGAAGTGATAGGTATTGCACGTCCTCAAATTTCTGCAAGCGGTCAGTTTCAATATTTATTTGTGATTCCCAAACAACGTGCCGATGCAGGAGCCTTCGATTTTTCCTCTAGTTTAAGTTTTTTTAAAATAGATACCCCTGCTTATATTAATTACCAAAATCAACCCAAAGAAAAATACAGTGAATTGAAATTTGGCTTACCCCTGAACGCTTCATTAGGCATACAAGCCTCTCAATTACTTTTTGATGCAGGTGTTCTCATTGCATTGAAAGCACGAAAAAGTTTAGAAGAACTTGCCGTGTTAAATACCAAAAGAACTGAAGAAGATGTAAAGGTAGCTGTGTCAAAAGCCTATTACAATTGCGTCATTGCAGAAAAAAGAATGGGTTTGATTGATGAAAATATCAAGTTGCTCGCTTCCCTAGCCGACATGACGCAAAAACTTTACAATGAAGGGTTTGCCGAAAAAATAGATGCTGATCGCTTAACAGTTCAAAAAAATAATTTACAAACAGAAAAAGATAAAATCCAAAATCTCATTGACCTCAGTTATGCCTTGTTGAAATTTCAAATGGGGATGCCCTTACAACAACAAATTAATCTTACAGAAGGTCTTGATTTGGATGAAGTAAAAAAAGACCTGGAACTTGACAGAGTAGTTGATTATGACAACCGTGTGGAAATGAACTTGTTGAAAACAATCAAAAAACTGAATAGCTACGATTATGAAAGATATAAAAAAGGATACTTACCTACTGTAGCCGCTGCAGTATCAGGAAGTTATGCTACCCAAACCATCGCTTTCAAAGAACTCTTTACATTGCCTTACTTTCCAACAGGAGCTTTTGTGTTAAGTGCAAAAATGCCTTTATATGATGGTGGTACCCGTATTGCAAAAATGCATCAAGCCAAACTAAACATGCTCAAAAACGATAACGACATGTTAGCCCTTACCCAAGCGGTAGACCTCGAAAGCAATAATGCTAAAACCCAATTGAAGAATAGCATTATCAGTCTCGAAAACCAAAACAACAATATCAAACTTGCTGAAAAAGTATATAATATCGCACAAAAAAAATACAAGGAAGGGGTAGGCACAAATATCGAAATATTGCAAGCTGAAACGGCATTAAAAGATGCTCAAACCAATTATTTTAATTCATTGTATGAAGCCATCATCTCAAAAATTGACTTTCAAAAATCACTCGGACTTTTAAAATAATCAAACCACAAAACAACTCCATTACAAAACAAAAAATAACATGAAATCATTTATTCAGTTTTTAGTATTCACCACCACTGTGCTCTTTTTTGTAGCCTGCGGATCAAAGGAAAATAAAAAAGGCAAAGAAGATTTAGCCAGTTTGAAAAAACAACAGCAAGAAATACAAGCCAAAATTGCAACACTTGAAAATGCAGATACCAGCAGAAAAAATACTCGTATCATCCCTGTAGGCATTACCAGCATGACCCCCGTTATCTTTAACAACTATATTTCTGTACAAGGTAAAGTAGATGTTGATGAGGTGGTGAATGCCATACCCGAAACACCCGGTATCATTAGCGCCATTTTTGTAAAACCCGGTCAATATGTTCGTAAAGGCCAGGTAGTGGCTTCATTACGTGCTGATATTGTAAACAGTGGCATTGCGCAGTTAGATGTACAAATCAATTTAGCAAAAGTATTGTATGACAAACAAAAAAGACTATGGGATCAGGAAATTGGTACTGAAATACAACTATTACAGGCAAAAACCCAATATGAATCTTTACTAAAACAAAAACAAACCTCCTTAAATAATAAAAATTCATTTAATGTTTACTCTCCTATCAATGGAGTGGTAGACGCTGTGGATGCTACCGTTGGGCAATCCTTTGCATCACCCATGAATCCTCCTGTGATCAAAATCGTGAATACAGGAAAATTAAAAATTAAAGCGCAAATTCCTGAAAACTATGCAGGTGTCGTAAGAACAGGAAGTAATGTAATGCTTATATTTTCTGACATACACGATACCTTGTTGACAAAAGTAAATTATGCCGAAAAAATCATTAGTGAAGTTTCCAGATCATTTGCCGTGTATATTCCCTTACCATCTAGTGCCAAATATCAGCCAAACATGTCGGCATTGGTTAAAATAGCCACTTACCAAAATGCACGTGCCTTTGTATTGCCAGCCTCCGTGATACAAAAAACAGAAAATGGAAATTTTGTTTATGTAATGGATGAAAAGCAACAAGCAAAACTAAGAGAAGTAAGCTTAGGAAATTCATACGAAAGCAAGGTTGAAATATTAAGTGGACTCACATTAGGCGATCAGGTAATCACCACAGGATATGAAGAACTCAATGAAGGAGATCAATTAAAAATTGAACAATAGATTTTAAATAAAAACAAGCCCCCTATTTTTTCCCAAAAAAATAACTTGTAAAAAAATAAGTATACTCACCATCAACCCTCCTCAAAAGGGCAAGTAACTACAAAAACAAATACAATGAAATTTAATCCATCGGCATGGCCAATCAATAATAGAACGAGTATTTATGTACTTACTATTATTATCACCCTCATTGGGTTGATCAGCTATATCAATTTACCTAAAGAACAATTTCCGGAAGTAAAATTTCCAAAAATAATTGTACAGACAATCAACCCAGGTACCTCTCCCGAAAATATGGAAAACCTGGTATCAAAACCAATTGAAAAACAATTGAAAAACATTACAGGTATCAAAAAAGTAACCAGTAATTCATTTCAAGATTTTTCGGTTGTTATTGCCGAATTCAATACCGACGTCAAAGTAGAAAAAGCAAAAAAAGATGTGCAGGATGGTGTAGACAAAGCCAAATCAGATCCCAACGGATTGCCTAAAAACTTACCCAATGAACCTGAAGTAAAAGATATTGATGTGTCTGAGTTTCCGATTCGATTTGTCAATATCTCAGGCAATTATGATGTAAATCGCTTAGAAGAATATGCCGATAGAATCAAAGATAAAATTGAAAGTTTAAAAGAAATCAAACGGGTAGACAAAGTAGGTGGACTCGATAGAGAAATACAAATCAACGTTGATTTATTTAGCATGCAGGCTGCGGAACTTTCCTTTAGAGACATCCAAAATGCCATTGCCTACGAAAACATTGAAGCAACCCCAGGCGTCGTAAAAGTAGATGGAGAGCAACGCATTATCAGTGTAAAAAAAGTGTTTAAATCAGCAGAAGAAATTGGCAATGTGGTGATCAAAAATCCACGAGGTGCTACCTTGTATTTAAAAGACATTGCCCAGGTGGTAGACTCCTATAAAGAGCAGGAAAGTTTTGCACGACTCAATACCAAAAACGTAATTACCTTAAATATCATCAAAGCCAGTGGAAAAAATTTGATTGATGCGTCAGAAAAAATTGATGATATCATTAAAGAAATGAAAGGCAAGGAATTGCCCAAAGATTTAAGTGTAGTGGTTACAGGCGATCAATCTGACAAAACGAAAACCACCTTACACGATTTGATCAATACCATCATCATCGGTTTTGTATTGGTTACTTTTATATTGATGTTTTTTATGGGTACCACCAACGCGCTTTTTGTAGCCTTGTCAGTACCCTTATCCTGTGCCATTGCCTTTATGGTATTGCCAAGTATAGGATTTACCCTCAATATGATTGTATTATTTTCCTTTTTATTGGCATTGGGTATTGTAGTAGATGATGCCATTGTGGTAATTGAAAATTCGCATCGGATATTTCATGATGAAGACATTCCCATCAAAGAAGCTGTGACCAAAGCCACAGGCGAAGTATTTATACCAGTACTATCAGGTACCATCACCACTTTATTGCCTTTTATCCCCTTGGCCTTTTGGAAAGGAGTGATTGGTAGCTTTATGTTTTACCTGCCCATTACCCTTATCATAACCTTGTTGGCTTCACTCCTGGTAGCGTATATCATCAATCCTGTGTTTGCCGTCGATTTTATGAAAAAAGAAGAATATGATGGCAAGCAAAAAATTCGTTGGAGCAAAGGCACATCCATCACCTCTATTATTTTTATTATGCTGGGTATACTCATGCATGTATTTGGTGCACACGGATTTGCAAATTTTGTATTGTTTATATTAGGAATGTTCTTACTCAACAAATTTGTGTTGGTAAAAATCATACATAGTTTCCAAACGAAAGTATGGCCTAGAGTGGTTAGTGCCTATTTACAATTGCTTTCATGGGCCCTCAATCATAGAGGCATTTCATTGGCAACGGTCTTTTTCTTATTTGTATTGTCAATTGTGCTCATCCGTTTTTCACCACCCAAAACGGTGACCTTTCCTACTTCTGAGCCTAATTTTACCTATGTATATTTAACCATGCCCGAAGGCACCGATCAAGTAAAAACGAATGAAACCCTAAAACAACTTGAAGTTAAAGTATTTCAGGCTTTAGATATAGACCCCGCAACCAATAAATCAAACCCATTGGTAACGTCTGTTATTTCAAATGTAAAAGTAGGAGCCACCGATCAAAAGAGTGGAGAAATAGGCGACTATCCAAACAGGGGAAAAATTACTATTTCGTTTGTGCCTTTTGAACAACGTCATGGCAAAAGTACCCAAGCATTATTAGATAAAGTTAGGGAAAATGTGAAAGGGATTGCTGGTACGCAAATCACGGTCGACAAAGAAAGTAGTGGTCCACCAACGGCTAAACCTATATTGATTGAAATAACAGGTGAAAACTTAGACACCCTTATCAGCACGTCAAAAAAACTAAAAAACTATTTAGACAATAAACAGATTGCTGGTGTAGAAGAATTAAAAAGTGATTTTCAAGCCAATAAACCTGAAATCATTTTTGACATCAGTCGTTCGCGTATGAATGTAGAAGGCATCAGTACAGGTATGATTACCCAAGACTTGCGAACTGCCATGTTTGGGATGGAGATATCACGTTTTAAAGATGCCAACGATGATTATCCCATTACGCTACGTCTCAATAAGGATCAACGAAACAATATCGATATTGTCAAAAATATAAATATGACCTATCGTGATATGGCGATGGGTGGTGCCATCAGACAAGTTCCCATTGGTAGTTTTGTAGATTTAAAATACGGCAATACCTATGGTGGTATCAAACGTCAGGATGAGAAAAGAATCATCACATTATCATCAAATGTATTGAGTACAAGCAATGCAAACGAAGTGGTGCAAGCCATTCAAAATGAAATTGACCAATATAATACCCCTGCAGGTGTAAACATCAAAATGGGTGGTGAACAAGAAGAACAAAAAGAATCTGGTATCTTTTTGATGACTGCGTTGGGTATTTCCTTTGTAATGATTTTCCTGGTGTTGATTATTCAGTTTAATTCGTTTAGCCGTACCGTAATCATTATGAGTGAAATATTTTTAAGTATCACGGGCGTATTATTAGGTATCTGGATCTTTAATATGGATTTTGTTGTAATCATGACGGGTATTGGTATCGTGGCATTGGCAGGAATTGTGGTTCGAAATGGTATATTACTGATTGAATTTGCTGATTTGAAACTGGCAGAAGGCCTGGCCCCTCGTGAAGCATTGATGGAAGCGGGAAGAACACGTATGACACCCGTGGTATTAACCGCTTCGGCTACTATTTTAGGACTAGTACCATTGGCAGTAGGCCTTAATATGGACTTTGCATTACTCTTTCAAACAGGTAACCCTCATATCTTTTTTGGGGGAGACAATGTGGCATTCTGGGGCCCTCTTTCATGGACTATGATCTTTGGTTTGGGATTTGCAACCATTCTTACATTGATCATTGTACCCGTGATGATGCTGATGGCTTTGAATAGAAAACAAAAGATTTTGAATGCATTGAAAAAATAATGCTATCAATCTTCCATGTGATGATAGGTACGAATCTTATTTTAGATAAGCATTTATATTGCCTTAGGTAAGCTGAGGGTTTGTATCAGCCAATCTCCCGATACATCAATCAAAGTGGCATAGGCAGTGCCATTGAAGCTATGTTTTTCAGTACGTCCATTTGTATATGCATCAAACGAAATATCAAACACCACTTCTGCGGTCAATACTTCTTCTTCATGAACAGTCACTGCGTTGACATTCATATCATGCAAATCAATGTTATGATACGAATCTCTAAAATCGTATAGCCACTTATTGCTTGTTGACAAATCATTGACTTCATACTGAAATAACTGTTCGGTATCTGCCACATCCAATAAATGTTCCATAAAGTCGTTTATTTGCGCAATTACATCTTTGATAACATCGGGATAATAATCTTCATAGTTAAAATGCATCATCATGCCATCTAAAAGATTATGTGTAAATACTTCCTGAGGAAAAATATCTTCCGTTATAAATCGATACATTTCCCGATCATCTATTTCGTACAGGCTATCTACATAAATATCATGTTCATTGAGTAGTTGAAAAAACAACTCAAGAGCTTCATTGAGCTCTTCCTCATCGAGCATTTCCTGATTTTTGAACAAAGGTGAACCTATTTTTTCGAAGATGGTCATCTTGGGTCCATCTTCGCGCATGTCTTCAAACTGTTCAATATAATTGAGAAATTCATTTTCAATTTCAGGCGGCAAGCCGGGCATATCAGGGTCTTCAATAAACTTAGCCCCTTTTTCAAGTTCGAGTTTTATTTTGCGAATTTCATTTTCTAAACGCAATTTTTCTTTTTCTTCTTCATTGAGGTTGTCATCCATGGCTTTATCATTTTTTTAAAAGTATCAAAAAAACAACTTATTGTTCATACTCCTTTTTCAATTCAACAATGTCATCGATTAGTTGTTTTACGGCAGTAGCAGAAGTGCCATCGTAAGTACCTCTGATATGTTTTTCTTTGTCAACCAATACAAATTTTTCAGAATGTATAAAGTCGGGCATTACATCTTTTTGGGTAGTATCTTCTACTGCAGTCACCAGATAACTGTTGATAGCCATTTTGTATAGTTCCATCTTGTCGCCTGTTACAAAGCTCCATTGTTTGGGGTCGGCATCAAATTTGAGCGAGTATCTTTTCAATTGTTCTACGGTATCTGTTTCAGGATCTACGGTATGCGATAAAATAGCCACATCATTTTGCCCTCTAAAGGTTTGGTATACTTTGGCCATATTATCATTCATTTTAGGACAAATTCCTTCGCATGTGGTAAAAAAATATTCCACAACATATATTTTCCCATCAAAGTTTTTTTCTGTTACGGGCTTACCATCCTGATTGATAAAAGTAAAAGGCTCCACATGATGACCAGGATTGCCATAAGTAGGTAAATGCTTGGGAACCTGCTTATATTGAAAATAATAAAATCCTAAAAAAGCGATGCCTAACAGCATAAAAAAAACGAGTAAAAAAAGGGATGTTTTATTTTTCATATAGGGTGCAAAGGTAAATCAATTAGGGCAAATTGCTTCTACTGCCTGATATAAAAAAGGGAAATAATAAATACAGCTTACAATTTCATTTATATTTGCTTTCTATGAATTTATTAGATGAAATTGCATTTAAAGAAAAGTGGCATGCCATAGAGCAGATGTTGCTCAATAGGTTTGGCAAACTACCTGACATGGAGGGTATATTGTATTTGATAGGCATCAACGAATTAGGTGATGTGCCCGAGAAAGAATTTACCAAAGAGCAAAAGCAAGACCTCATGCATGTGGCAACTTGTGCCTTGCTGGCGCAAAGTGGTTATTATGAATATGATGGGCATGATATAGGTGGCTGGCCTCATTATAAATTGGTGGAAAACCCGCCGGCAGAAAGTTTGCAAAAACAGGAACTCCTATTAAAACAGCATATCATTGCCTACTTTGAAGAAGAATAATATTTCCTTTTAGCACAAGTCATTTTCCCACTTCAAAGAATCACTTGCTTGCAATTGCTATTTCTTTGCATGTAAAATATTTTATCAAATGACTAAAAATTTTGTAGCCATTAATTATATCACTTGCGAAGAAGACTATATAGCCCGCTTTGAAGAACTATTTGGTAGTCGGGCAAAAGCCATCGATAACATGCCAGGATTTGAAGATATGTATGTATTAAAGCCTAAAACAAGCTCCGAGCCTTATTTGGTAATCAGTCATTGGGACAGTGAAGAAAGTTTTAAAGCATGGACGCAGTCGCCTGCATTTTTAGAAGGTCATAAAAGGGCATTTGCTGATTTGGCTCAATACAAAGCCGAAGGCAAGACAGCCCCTATGCAAAGCAATTTTAAAACCTATCATTTACTGGCGCTATGATAAAACGCAGACGATTCAATTTGAATAATCCCTGGATCAAAAAAATGGGTATTGGAGCCTTTCTTTTTTTCTTGCTCAAAGGTTTAGCCTGGTTGCTAATCGGGTGGTATGTAGTGAAGTAAAACCAATGTGATTTATAAATATGCCAATGTTTTATAAATCTTACAGGGGTAAATGCCGATAGCAGAGATGTTTAGTCCGATAGAACGAAGCGATCATTGGAGTATTAAATTTTTCACATCGGTGTAATTTGGAAAAAGTAGTGGGGTTTTTTGGAGGTCTTTTACTGAGGTCTTTCTTAAATATTTCTGCATGGTCACTTACTGTCAAATGTTAATGTTGCAAATCCTTTAGAAAATTGTTGTAGATTTAATTACCAAATTTTTTACCATGAAGCAACAAGCAACCCTAAAAATTCGATTTAAGAGTCTTCTCTTTCTCCTCTTTTCAAAATCCCAAATAATATCAAACTTGGTATGGAATCATGTCGATGGCATTTCTGAACCCTATGCTATCACTAAATAGATTCATTGTTATAGATTAAATGAAAACCCCATATGAAAACCAAATTTTTTCTTCTTGTTGCAATTATTTGTCTTGTTATCGCATGTAACAAAGTAAAACCTCCAGATATTTCTTATGATACCGGGTTTGAGCAGATAGTCGATTACAAATTTATTTTAAACGCCAATTGTGATACAGCCATTATTCCTGAATTGCCTGAGATTAATCAAGGATGCATTGTACATGAAGATGCTACTAATGTAAAATTCGCGTCATTTAATCCCAATAATTCTAATGAAATCGTTTATTGCCGAAAGTCCAATGGGGCAACTAAGGAAATTAATGTTTATGACAGGCAGACTCATACCAGCCGACTTTTAACATCAATGCAAATTATTTCGCCTCCTAAGTGGGGCAATAATGGATGGATACTATTAAATGCAGGCAATATATATAAAATAAAAGGGAATGGAGATAGCTTAGAAGTTATTGATAAAGGCTATAGCAGCGAATGGAATTATGACGGTTCAAAATTTGCATACGATGTTCTTAATGGAAATACGAAGCATTATATTGGGGTAGTTCAGGATTTTGCCACCGGCAAAAAAGACAATCTGCCATTTACGCTTAGTAGTCATATTTCATGGCAAAATCAAGATAATCAAATGGTATTTTATAGTTCAGAAGAAAACAGCAATGGAATAAACATTGTAGATATGAATAAAGTAGAGAAAAAGAAAATTTTTGGAATCCCTGATCAAAGTACCTTAACCTGCTGGATAAATAATAATGAATTTGCTTTTGTAATTTCCGACACATCATTAAATAGGTATCAACTTAAAATCTGTAATATCAAAACATCTACGATTACTGCCATAGCTGAATTTTGCCTATATGATAGTGCGGTGTTTCTCAGCTATTCACCAGGCTCAAACGAGCTGCTGACCATCGTATCACATGTGTCATCGTTGGGAGGTATTCATCTGAGCATAAGCACCCGCCTTATGGTACTTAATTTAAATGATTACTCTGTTAACTATATAGATCCCTAATGAAATATATAATCATTTCTTTCATCATCCTTTTTATTTTTTCATCTTGCAAACGGGCAAAAATACTTCCTGTACTACCTACATCCAAACATGAAAAGTATACTTATATTGATAATTATATTTTTAATTTAAATAGTAACTGTACAGACACAATCCTTGATTTCGGTAACCAAGAGCCTCAATTTATATTTCATAATAGCTACACCAATTACGCTTACTTTAATCCTGAAAATCCGAATGAAATTTTATATTATAAAGACAATTATAGTTTAAATTCAAACTACAAATTACTCATATACAACAGATCCACAGCTAGTAGTCAATTATTGTTCAACTCGCAATTAACTTCCCAAGCAAAATGGAGTAGGAATGGCTGGGTATTGCTTTGTGCTGATTCTATCTATAAAATAAAACCTAATGGAGATAGTTTAGAAGCATTGACACGTGGTAAAAATGCCGAATGGAATTTTGAGGGCACAAAATTTGTGTTTAAACCATTTGATGAAAGCTGTACACTTCTTTATAATGATTCCTCAAAGATTACAGACACATTGCCAATTAAGGTAGAAGGATTATTATGCTGGCAAAATGCTACTAATCTAATGGCTTTCGCATCTACCGATATATCAACGAATGGGTTAAATATAGTTGATATGAATCAGATGAGTAGCGAAACAGTACTTGACAATCTAAGTCCAGTTGGCTTATATTGGCTTTCTGAATTTGAAATTATATATGGGGGTGACCACAACATAAGAATATTAAACCTGAAAAATAATACGATCACGACTATTGCGAAAATTTGTCCGAACGAGGGCATACATTCTATCTGCTATTCCTCTATCAGCAATGAACTTCTAATAACAGTTTCTCACTACAAACAAATAGACAAAACTAAAGTGGAGGCGTCATCATATCTGATGATTCTCAATTTTAATGACTATTCGGTCACGTATATTAAACCTATATGAAAATAAACATTTCTGCTCTCTTATTTACTCTTTGGTGTTTTTTTGCCTTCGCAACACCCCATCAGGAAGTGCAGATTGGAATTACGCATAATACTTTAATGCTTAAAGTATCTAACAATAAAGGTGCGCAGTATTTAGAAAGCAAATCCAAATTATTTTTGCAACCCTGTTATCGATATACATTACATATTTCACTTTTAAAAAAGGCTGACGAGCCCAAAATTTCTTTGAGTCCTTTTATAGGACTACATGCATTTGGAGGTAAGGGTGCAAGCGATACCAATAATTATAAAGATAAGATTATATTTTACGCCTGTGAAGCAGGATTTCAAACCTCATTTCATTTTAAAAATCGTGTTTCATTTGGTTTGGGAATGAAATCAAATTTTTTCACCTCAGTAAGTCATAAGTACTATGGGTATGTTAATCAACCAGATTCGATGATCCGTTCATGGATACTGATGGATGATTCAAAACAGTATAAGGTTTACTCATTCAATGCCGGAGGTAATATAAAATACTATTTTAATCGTTTTACTATTACTGCAGAAGCATGGATTGGTCTTTCAAATTTAAATAATGAAAAAGGCCTACCTGTTACTAAAAAAGTTACTGAAAATAACTACCGCTTATTGTTTGGATATACCCTAGGCAAAAAGAAAAATAAAAAGTAAGCCGTCCCTTATAATTTGTCAATTTTATACGGTAGAGATGAATTGCCATATGTTAGTAAAAGGAATTATTCTGTGAAATTTGGAAAGGCTTATTCTATTTTTTGTAAGTAAAAGCAATATGATTAATTGGTGGTAATTTATTGAAAGCGTTCTTTAATATTTCTGCATGGTCACTTACTGTCAAATGTTATTGTTGCACAAACTTCAAAAAAAAGTTGTAGATTTAACTACCAAATCATTCACCATGAAAAAACAAGCAACAAGCAACAAGCAACAAGCAACCTTAAAATTTCGATTTAAGAGTCTTCTCTTTCCCCTCTTTTTTTATATGCTGATTCCCCTTTTTTCAAAATCCCAAATAATATCAAACTTGGTATGGAATCATGTCGATGGCATTTCTGAACCCTATTCAATCACTAAATCACTGACTGACAAACAGGGAAATACGATTACAATTGCAACTAAGGTTGTACCCAGTGAAGATGCCAATATATCAGTGATAAAATTTGACCGATCCGGTAGTATTATATGGCAACAATCGTACAATGGTATTTCAAATGCCAAAGATTATGCTACCAATTTATATATTGATGATAATTACAATATTTTTGTCTGTGGTACGAGTTACGATTCCACCACTTTATATGATATGTTGGTTTTGAAGTATGATTCTGCCGGCACCTTAGAAATTACCATGCAATATGATGGACCTGCCAATGGCGATGATATAGCCACTGCAGTGGGTTTAGATGGTGGTGGCAGAATATATGTCACCGGATCAAGTACCGTATCAGGAAATATGACCGATTTTGTTACTGTAAAATATCAAACTGATGGCACCTTTGATTGGGAAGCGTTTTACGATTATGCGAATGGGTATGAAGTACCTATTGGTATAGAATTTAAACATGACTATTCAAGCATGTATATTTCAGGTGCTAGTGCAAGTTCATTAACGAATTGGGATTATGCCACCATTAACTACGATTTGTCAGGTACTCAACTTGGAGCCGTAAGATCTTCATCAGCTGGAATAGGTTTTGATAATCCCATGGGATTCTTTATCGATTCGCTAAACAATATTTATATCACCGGATCAGCAATTGATAGTGGCACCACAACTTACAATATCAAAACAATGAAACTTGATTCCGCACTCAACATACTGTGGACAAAAACCTACGATGAAGACCATATGAATGATCAGGGAAATGATATAGCTGTGGATGATTATGGTAATGTATATGTAACAGGATATGTAATGGCGGGGAATGATAGTAGCAACATTGCAATACTCAAATATGATGCTGCCGGCAATTTGATCTGGAGTAAAAATTTTAATGGAAAAGATTCAAATGGAAATGATATTGGAAAGAAAATTGTAATTGAAGGCAATAGAATCTTTGTTTCAGGAGTATTTGTAATGGATGGAAACACGAATATCGGTACCTTTCAACTAGATAGTAGCGGCCAAGTCATGTGGATGGATGTTTTTGATGGATTGGGCAATGGTTTAGATGAAGTAACAAGTTTAACTATTACATCAGACCACTTTATCTATGTGTCTGGTTTATCTTTTGATGGAATATCTAACAAAAATATCACTTTGTGTTATAAATTAATGTATGAAAACTTTGATAATGTAGATTATCTTGTTGACAGTACAAAATTTCTAAAAAATCAAATAGTATTTAAACTAAAGCCTGAATTAATTAATACTGAATTTGCAAATAATAAAAAATGGCAGTTTGCGAAACTAAACGAAATTGTCGCTGATTCTATTGTTAGCATAATTGCAAATAATTTAGGTTATGAATATGCTGGTGATTTTTACGCTATTAAAATCTTTGATTGGATGATAAAAGATGATAGTATTTCTACTGCTAGAAATGGACTAACATTTATAATGGACAAGCTCTGGAGCACATATAGGCTGTTATTGCACGAATCTTTAGATGAAAGTATTGCTGTTGACAGTTTAAATACCCTACCTAATTATATAGAATATGCACATTTAATAAATTTTGGCAGTTTGCAGAGTATACAAAACGACCCTTATATAATTGACCAAAATTCACTACATGCAGGAAGTGTTGGTATTAAAATGCTAGGCAGTCATGCATCCCAAGGAGCTTGGGATATTGAGGTTGGTAAACCATTTGTGAAAGTAGGAATCATTGATCAGCAAATATCACACTATGCATCTGATTTCAAAATTGGATTAACTGATATATTAGGCCACACAAAAGTAGTTGACGGAAAGGATTTTTTCTTCGGATATCCAATGTGGAATTGGGGAAACGGCCGTTGGCACGGCACTTGCGTTGCAGGTATAATTGGGGCGTTAAGAAATAACAAAAGTTATTGGACCCCATATCCATGGGAAGGAATTGCTGGTATTGCAGGGGGCGATTGGAATCAAATGAACCCCGGAGTATCTTTAGTATGTGCAAAAACATTCATTAGTTTACAATCACCCAATTTTATGCATGAAAATGCAATTGCATGGTGTGCTAATAATTCTTTAGAAGGTGGCAAATGTCATATTATTAATTGTAGTTTTGGTACATCTGTCAATAACCAAACTTTAGATAATGTGCTAAAATTTGCATTTGAGAATCATTGTGTTATTGTTGCATCTAGAGGTAATTGGTACGATGATATTAATCAAAATGCAATTGGATTATCTTCGGCAACTGCACCTTTCTTTCCTGCTACTTCAAGAAAGGAATGGGTAATTAGTGTAGGTGCTAGCGGTAATGATGGTAAATATAAAACAAAGTTAAACGGAGATGCTGAGTACAACTCAGGTTATGGCAGAAATGTCGATTTAATAGCACCAGGTTCTACTGATATTGTACTTACTACAAACAACGAAATTATTCCCCCTTTTGGTTATGAATATATTCCCAATGGCGAGTATTCCACATTTACTGGCACATCAGCTTCTGCAGCTCATGTTAGTGGTGTAGCATCACTTTTACTGAGTCATCACGTAGGTGGTCTATATCCTAATGCACTTGATGATGGTGATGTGCAACATTTAATTAAAAAGTATGCTGATGCTACTGGAGAAATTGTTGAAAAGGTTGGTAGCGGTAAACTAAATGCATTTAACGCTTTAAAATACGCTGACATACCACATGGCTATTGGATTCAACATGCAAATGATGCACATATTACAAGCACCAATTATACTACAGTAGATCCAGGAATATTAATAGAAATAGAAAATTATGTTTTTGAAGGATTATTACCCAATCACCAATATAAAGCCGATAAAATTGAGATAACAAGAACATACTCAGTTACACTCCCAAACTTTGCAGTTAGCCCAGTTGTTATTGACCAATGGATAACGCATAACTCTGGTGCATCTCCAATCTTTACTGATCTTTCTGAACCAGAATCATATGCTGATATTTCCAACATAGTAATTACTGGAAATGTGTTAACTGCAACAGTGAAAACATATGTATACAAAATTACACACGATTATATATTGAATCAACTCTTAAATTATCCTAGATATTATCCAGATTATACACCCAATGTCTCAACAAATGTATCATTTCATATGTTTGATAATATTGGAAACCTTGATTTAAATGATAAAGAAGACAACGATATCCAAATTGTCATTTTCCCAAATCCATGTCAAGATTATTTTTATTATAGAATTGAAAAACAATTTAAAGATTATTTAAAATTGACTGTATTTAATATTTTAGGTGAAATTGTACTTAGCCAAGCTGAAATAACAAGCACTAAAAGTAACTCACGAATCAATACTAAACATTTACCACCTGGAATTTATCATGTTGTATTCGAAACTGGTACTTCTAAATATTCAACAGCACTTTTTATTACAAGTAATTAAAACTTTTATGAAGCCAAATATTAAACTTCTATTTTTTTTAGGATGGGTTATTATAATTTATTCTTGCAAAAAAACACTTCCAAAACCTGTAGAAATACCTGACCCTGCTCTTTTTGATTTGACTATTTCATGCAATACTATTAACGGTGTTATTAATCAATATTCCGAATTTAAATACAAGGTAGATAATTGGTCGAAGTTATGTGTAAACCCGAATAACGCAAAAGAATTTATTTATTACAATGAATACTATTCAAAATTATATTCATTTAATTTGTTGACAATGCAATCTGAATTAATTTTTGATAAAAAAATCTCAGGGGATCCGAAATGGGGTAAATCTGGTTATATACTTTTTATTCACCAAGATTCAATTTTTACCTTGAAATCAAACGGAGATAGTTTGATCTATAGAGAAAAAGGTTTTTCATTTTGCGAATGGAATTATGCAGGAAATAAGTTCATGTATTTAACCAGTGATATTAATAATAAACAATTAATGATTGTTCAGGATTTTTATTCAAACAAAAAAGACACTTTATTTAATATCAACGCATTCGGAGTTTGGGGCAACCTAAATAACTTATATTTAAATACTTCAGACGCAAGTTTTACGATAACAAATATGTCTACATTATTAAAACTTGATTTCCCATATGTATTAGGAAATGATTTATTACCATTCCAGTATAAATGGTTACAAACAACTGAATTTGTTTATACCGCACATAGTAAAACAATATATAAATATAATATTGATACCAGAACCAATATAAAACTAATCGCATTCTGCGAGAATGAACTCCCTTATTCTGTCACTTGCTCAAATCTTACAAATGAATTAATTGTACTCATAAAAAAGTACGAAGTAATTCCTAATTCAAACAAAGTACTCATATCCACACCCAAAATATTAATATTTAATTTGAATACAAATACAATTTCTGAAGTTGTTTTACCGATGTGATTTTAATATGAAGTGTAGCAGACATAAATCATGGAGTTTTCAAGAGAATATATTTAGTGCAAGTTTTCTAACATTTTATCCTTTCTACCTTGTTTGTCTAGCTGAAATTTATTATAAAATATAACTAAATCAGCAAACTAATGGGCATCGAAAAATGGTCTTCAGCGGATTAATAAACAAAAAGTAAAGACCAAAAAATGTGCAATACCTAGTAGAAAATATGTTTTGAAATATGACAAACAATACCTCTTTTATGGTTAAAACATCAATTCAAAGAAGCAAAAAAAGGCTGCCTCATTGTTTGAGACAGCCTTTGATGATCATTTTTTATTTGCTTCTATACCAAAGCCTCGTATCTTTTTTGCACTTCATCCCAGTTTACTACATTCCAGAATGCTGCGATATAATCAGCACGTTTATTTTGGTAATGTAAGTAGTAAGCATGTTCCCACACATCCATACCCAATATGGGTGTACCCTTACATTCAGCCAAATCCATTAAAGGATTATCTTGATTCGGTGTAGAACATACACAAAGGGTTTTGTCGGCTTTTACACAAAGCCAGGCCCAGCCACTGCCAAAACGGGTCATGCCTGCATTGGCAAAATCTGTTTTAAACTTTTCTAAGCCTCCTAACTGACTTTCAATGGCTGCTGCCAATGCTCCACTTGGGTTGCCACCGCCCTGAGGTGAAAGGATTTCCCAAAATAATGAATGATTATAATGACCACCGCCATTGTTGCGAACAGCCAGTGGTAAGCTTGACATCTTAGCCATGAGCTCTTCTAAGGTAGCATGCTCATGCTCAGTGCCAGCAAGCGCTTTGTTGAGATTGTCTACATAAGCCTGATGATGTTTGCCATGATGTATCTGCATGGTGGCTGTGTCAATATGGGGTTCTAATGCGTCGTGTGCATAGGGTAATGCGGGTAATGTAAATGCCATGTTTGTTTGATTTTAAATTTAAATGATTGAATGTTTTGTTTGTTTGCAAAGTTACAAGATTTTACAAGGCTATCTTATCATTTTTTTACAAATTTTTCAATTAAATTTATATAAAAACCCCTATTTTTGAACACCTATGATGAATCAAAAAAAGACCATGACTGAGCTACAACGTAAAACCGTAGCCGATTTTAAACATAGTGAAAAAATACCCCTGACTATCGTACTCGATGATGTAAGAAGCATGCATAATGTAGGTTCTGTATTTAGAACCGCAGACAGCTTCTTAATCGAAAAAATATATTTATGCGGTTTTACCCCCACCCCGCCCCATCGCGATATTCATAAAACGGCCTTAGGGGCTACCGAAACCGTTCACTGGCAACATGAGAGCGATATCACCCATTGTCTACAACACCTAAAACAAGAAGGCTATGCCATTTATGCCATTGAACAAGTACATCATAGTATCATGTTACAAGATTTTACCCTCGACAAAACCATCAAAACAGCCCTCATCTTTGGCAATGAAGTGCAAGGAGTCAGCAAAGAAGCCCTTGCCTTTTGCGATGGCACCATAGAAATACCACAATTGGGGAGTAAACATTCACTCAATATTTCGGTAAGTGTGGGAATTGTGCTTTGGCAATTGGCCAAAGAATATTTGTAAAACTTTATCAATTTATATATTAAACTATTTTTTAAATTTGCAACTACTCTAGCCCTATGTATTTTAAACATTTCATTCTCATTACCCTCATTTTTTTCGCTGCTATGCATGTGCATAGTCAGAGAAGACAAGCTGATTCCTTGAAATTGAAACAAATACAATACAACAAACAGTTAAAGGAAGATGCGCTAAAGAAAAAAGAAGCTGACAATAAAAAAGCCAATGACAAAGCATTTGTAGTGGTAAGCTATGATAGCAAAGGCAATAAAGTAGAAACCTTTAAAACCAACAATGGTGAAAAAATAACCACTACCACCATCAAACTTCCTTCTGCACTCAACCGCCCCTTTGACGCCGATACCATTGACAAGGATTCCGTATCGATAAAAGTGGTGAAATCGAAATTTAGAATGCAGGTGTATTATAAAGGCAAAATATTGACCATGTATAAAAGTGTGTTTGGCCCTTCACATTTACAACAAAAACAACAAGAAGGTGACCGCAGAACCCCCGAAGGCACTTTCACTATTTTGGATGTAAAAAAACATGACAAATGGGATATTTTTATGCTCCTCGATTATCCAAACCAGGAGTCGTACATGTATTTTGAACAATGCAAAGAGAAATGTGAAATACCCAAAACAGCCCGTATTGGCGGTGCAGTGGGCATACATGGTATTTGGCCAAAAGGCGACAATGTGATTGATCTCAAACACAATTGGACCGATGGCTGTGTGGCCCTCAAAAATAAAGATGTTGAAGAGCTAGCCAAAATCATCAAACCCGGAGTTACCAAAATTACGATTTTAAGGTAATCGTTATCGCCTTAATAAAATGCATCTTGTATATGCATGATCTCCACCTCCTCCCCTTGTTTTAACCAAATGGCAATCACATCAAAACGAATGTCTTTATATTGCTTGTCGTATAAATAAATACGTGCAGCTTCTGTTACACTGTTTATTTTACGGGTCGATATCGACTCTTCGGGCATGCCCTGACTGATATTCCTTCTTGTTTTTACTTCTACAAAAATGTAAATGTCTGCTTGCTTACAAATCAAATCAATTTCTTTATGACCAGTTCGCCAGTTTCTTTCCACTATTACAAAACCTTTGTCGAGTAAGAACTGAGCCGCTATCGATTCACCTTTTTCACCTATTTTACGATTAGTATGCATTATTTCATTAAATTTACCCTCTTTTTTTGACTGTATAACAAAACTATGAAAAATTTAATTTCTAATTTTCCTGCACAAGTGTCAGAAGCCATACAAATTGGCAAAAATGCTTCTTTAACGATTCACACCCACCCATATAATAAAGTAGTGATTTCTGGTTTAGGAGGTAGCGGTATTGGTGCAAGTATAGTAGCCGATTATGCCAACGATTTAATGTCAATACCTTTATTGGTTAATAAAAATTATTTCATTCCACGTTGTGTCGATACCAATACCTTATTTATCGCCTGTTCCTACTCAGGCAATACCGAAGAAACACTACAAGCTGTAAAACTGGCAAAAAAAAGCAAGGCAGTCATCGTGTGTATTTGCTCGGGTGGTGAATTAGCCACCTATGCTAAAAAAAATAAATTACCCCTTATCTTGATTCCCGATGGCATGCCCCCCAGAGCGTGTTTGGGTTATTCGATGATACAATTGCTGTATGTGCTACATTCAGCTAAGCTATTAAAAGCAACTTTTGAAAAAGAAATTGAACAAGGACTCGCTTTGATAGCACAAGAACATAAAAATATTCATAAACTGGCCAAAGAAATTGCAGGCAAACTACTCAATCATCATATCGCCATCTATACCACCGTGGGTTATGAAGGACTCGCGGTCAGATGCAGACAACAATTGAATGAAAACAGCAAAGTATTAGCATGGCACAATGTGATACCCGAAATGACCCACAATGAAATTGTAGGTTGGAAACAAGCCCACCCAGAGGTCATACCTGTCTATTGCTATAGTAAATCTGACTTTGATAAAAATTTGAAACGTTTGCAATATTTAAAAAAAGTAGTCAAAAAATTTACTCCTCATAGTGTAGATATTTTAATCAAAGGAGACAATTATTGGCAAAAAACCTTGTATTTTATAAATCTTACCGATTGGATTTCAGTCTATCTTTCCGACCTCAATGGCAATGATGCCATAGAAGTAAAGGTCATTGATGGGTTAAAAAAAGAAATGTCGAAAAAATAATCTTGCAAATGTCAGTTGCATAGTAGAAATTTGCAACAAACCGTTTTTTAAACTAACGCTCTCTAAATAAAATGAATAAACAAACCACCAACACCCTTCTCGTTGCAGCTATCATACTTATAACCGCCATCATGCGTGTGTTGAATAATGAATTGCATATTTACCATTTAGTGCCAGTGGCAGCTTTGGGTATATTTAGCGGCTCAGTGCTCCAAAATAAATACCAGGCTTATTTAATTCCTTTAGTGGCTATGCTTTTATCCGATATCGGTATTGGTTTGTTTTCAAACATGCAAGGCTTTTATGGTATTTCGCAATTTGTAAATTATGGGGCTTTAATACTCATTACATGGATGGGCACATCACTGACAAAAAGAAATGTGCTTAATGTGGCAGGATACACTATAGGTGGATCAGCAGTCTTTTTTCTACTTTCTAACTTAGGTACTTTCCTCAGTGGCTATTACGGGTTTACCCTTGCCGGGTTTACTGAATGTTATGTAATGGCAATTCCTTTTTATAAAAACGAGCTGGCCAATACCTTTTTCATCAATAGTTTTGTGGGTGATTTAGGATTTTCAGCTATTGCATTTGGTATTTATGCTATAGCCAAACAACGTATCGCTGTGTTGAAAATAGCATAACCCCCCATTTTTTTAAATTATTTTTTCGCAAAGCCTTTCGACCTTTTATTCGAAAGGCTTTCGTTTTTAAATTAGCTTATATTTTGTGTACAACATTTAATCCCCTAACTTTGCTATAAAGCTAAAATTTCATTTTATATGGTCCTCCATCAAACCCTTTCAACCCAATTGATTGAAAAAGAAGAGCATTACAATGCCCATAACTACCACCCCTTACCAGTGGTTTTAGAAAAAGGTGAAGGTGTTTTTGTTTGGGATGTGGAAGGCAAAAAATATTTTGATTTTCTAAGTGGTTATTCTGCTATCAATCAAGGACATTGTCACCCCAAAATTATCGATACCTTAATTGCGCAATCACAAAAACTAACCTTAACCTCAAGGGCTTTTCATAGTAGTTTACTAGGGGAATACGCACAATATATCACTAGTTATTTTGGGTACGACAAGGTATTGCCAATGAATACCGGTGTAGAGGCAGTAGAAACTGCCCTCAAACTAGCTCGCAAATGGGGTTATATCAACAAAGGGATTCCTGAAAACAAAGCATGTATATTGGTTTGTAGCGAAAATTTTCATGGACGTACCATCAATGTTATTTCATTCAGTACTGACGAAAGTTCAAAAAAAGGATTTGGCCCTTTTACTCCTGGTTATGAAATCATACCCTATAACAATGTCAGTGCATTGGCTTTAGCCCTGAAAAACAACCATGTATGTGCCTTTTTGGTAGAGCCTATACAAGGCGAAGCTGGTGTGGTAGTGCCCGATGAAGGTTATCTCAAAACTTGTTATGAAATGTGCAAAGCTGCACAAGTATTGTTTATAGCCGACGAAATACAAACAGGACTTGCCCGTACAGGTAAAATGTTGGCTTGTGATCATGAAAATGTAAAACCCGATATTCTTATCTTAGGTAAAGCATTGAGTGGAGGTACCTTGCCTGTGAGTGCTGTACTCTGCAATGACGATATCATGCTCAATATCAAACCCGGAGAGCATGGTTCTACTTATGGTGGCAACCCCTTAGCGTGTGCAGTAGCCATGACGGCTTTGCAAGTACTGAAAGACGAAAACCTTTGTGAAAATGCAGGCATGATGGGTGAATACTTCCGACAACAATTGGCCTCTTTGCAAAGTCCATTTATAAAAACGATTCGTGGCAAAGGCTTACTCAATGCCATCGTCATAGATCATCCTAATCCTGATGCTGCATGGAATTTATGTATTGAAATGATGCATCACGGATTACTTGCCAAACCCACACATGGCGATAAAATACGATTTGCACCCCCTTTATTGATTTCAAAAAATGAAATTGACGAATGTGTAAATATTATTCAAAAAAGTTTACTGGTATTGGCTTAAATCGTATCCAAACTCTTTTCAGCAATACTTTTTGCGGCTAAGTATCCACTGCTCCAGGCATGTTGAAAGTTAAACCCTCCTGTGATACCATCCACATCTAATATTTCGCCTCCGAAATACAAATTCGCTACCTTTTTGCTTTGTAAGGTATGCCCATCTATATCGTCGAGGGCAATACCACCACAAGTAACAAATTCTTCTTTGAAGGTGGTTTTACCATCAACTTCCAAGGAATGGGTAGTTAGGATATGAATGAGTTTATTTTGTTCTTTTGCAGGTAATTCACTCCATTTTGTAAGCAAAGAAATAGCACAAGATGCTAATAAAAAATCCCACAAACGTTGGGGTAAACTAAAAGGATTTTTACTTCCCATATTATTTCCTGATTGACTTTGTCTGATACCATGCCATTGCTCACGCAAGTCGTTCTCTGATTGATTGACCCAATTAATCAATAGGGTAAAATGATAATCACATTGTTGTAAATCTCTTGCACCCCATGCTGAAAGTTGCAGTATGGCCGGACCGCTCAGTCCCCAATGGGTAATAAGTACAGGCCCTGATGCTGCTAATTTACTACCTTCTATTTTCACAGTTACCTCTTCTACACTAACACCCATCAATTTGCAAATAGGATGCTGAGGCATGTTAAAAGTAAAAAGGGAAGGTGCGGGGGGATGTATTAAATGAGTTAAGGATTGAAGCCAGTCATATTGTGTTTGTTTGGGAAAACCACCCGTTGCAATCATCAAATAATCACATTGATAGGTCTGATTTTTCTTATCGGTCAATACAAATTGTTGATTTAATTTTTCAATTGCTGTGATATCAGTTTGAAGAACAAGTTTTACCTTATAATGACTTGCTTCATTTAATAAGCAATCGATGATGGTTTGTGAACTGTTGCTTGTTGGAAACATTCTACCATCCTTTTCGGTTTGCATTTGCACCCCACGTTCGGCAAACCAATCGATGGTATGTTGTGGTGAAAATTGCAGAAGTGATTTTTTCAACAAGGATTTGCCCCTGGGGTATTTTTTTATCAGTTCGGCCGTTTTGAAACAAGCATGTGTGACATTGCAACGCCCACCCCCACTTACTTTCACTTTTTGCAATACCTTAGCTTGTTTTTCCAATATGGTAACATCCAGATGCGGATTCATTCTCGCTGCATTTACGGCACAAAAAAAACCTGAAGCCCCACCGCCTATTACTATGAGTTTTTTTGACATTGAGGTAAAATTAAGTAAAGTATTTTGATGTCATCTATTTATTCTCGACTGATATTAAATTTATTTCAAACCAAAAACATTGCATTGTTTACCTTTTTAATGGTATGAAAGCATGGCGAAATGAGCGTTTGAGGGGAATATCATTCCAGGACAATTTGAATCCCACGATTAAAATAAAGGAGTTATGTTTTAAGGAAATAAAAATAGCCAAAGGCTATATCCTATTTAAACCAAGAAGGTTTTTGAAACCTTCTTGGTTTAGAAATGTTTTAAGCAAATAAAAATAGCCAAAGGCTATCAAGAACATAAAGCTTACAAAGGCGCAGCCTTTGAAGAGAGTGGATAAAGGAGTTATGTTTTAGGGAAATAATAATAGCCAAAGGCTATCAAGAACATAAAGCTTACAAAGGCGCAGCCTTTGAAGAGAGTGGATA
>OEIV010000126.1_pt1 | contig 47891 bp, 39 predicted proteins | sample 1539231 | NCBI WGS metagenome assembly OEIV01 (sample SAMN03794762, study PRJEB22550) | activated sludge metagenome | feature: wastewater treatment plant; material: activated sludge; isolation source: Wastewater treatment plant of a petroleum refinery complex | place: Argentina: Buenos Aires ...
CCTACGACGATCAGGTCTATGTCGATGACCGCACCATCGACAGCCACATCAAGCGCCTGCGCAAGAAATTCAACCAGGTGGATGAGGCCTTCGACGCCATCGAGACGCTCTATGGCGTGGGCTATCGCTTCAAGGAGCAATAGGCCCGGACGACGCGGCGCTGGCCCATGGTTGACGAGCCACGAGAACAGGAGCCGGGCGAAGAGGCTGAGGCCCTGGCCCCGGAGACGGAAGCGGAGGAGCGGCGGTCGCGCCGCAGCCGGTTGCGCAGCTTCGCCCTGGGCTCGCTCACCCGCCGCATCGTGCTTCTGAACCTCATCGGTCTGATGATCCTGATGGGTGGCATTCTCTACTTCAACAAGCTGCGCCAGGGCCTCATCGACGCACGCGTGCAAAGCCTCACCACCCAGGCCCAGATCATCGCCGCCGCCATTGCCGGTTCCGCCTCGGCCGATACCGGCTCCATTGTCATCAACCCGGATTCCCTCGATGACGGCGGCGAGGGCGCCGGTGCCACTGATTCACAGTCGAGCCTCGACTTTCCCATCGACCCCGAAAAGACCGGGCCGGTGCTGCGGCGGCTTCTCGCCAATACCAATGTGCGCGCCCGCATCATCGACACCGGCGGCAACCTCATGGTGGATTCGCGCTTCCTCTACGGCGGGTCGGACATCGCGCAAAGCGACCTGCCTGCCGCCGCCGATCAGGGGCCGGACCTGTGGACCCGCATTCTCGACTGGATCTTCGCCTCCGACTATCCGCTGCAGAAGGAATATGGCCTCGACAATGGCCGCGACTTTCCCGAGGTCGCCGCCGCCCTGAACGGGGCCAGTGTTTCCATCGTCCGCCTCAATGCCCAGAACGAGATCATCGTGCTGGTGGCCGTGCCGGTGCAGCGCTTCCGCGCCGTCCTGGGCGCGCTGGTGCTCTCCACCAAGGGCGGCGAGATCGACAATGTGCTGCGCGCCGAACGCCGGGTCGCCCTCATGACCTATGGCCTGGTCTCACTGGTCACGCTCCTCCTGTCGCTGCTCATCGCCTATACCATCGCCAATCCCATTCGGCGTCTGGCCGACGCCGCCGACCGGGTGCGCCGCGGCATCAACAAGCGCGTGGAGATTCCTGACTTCTCCGGCCGCCGCGACGAGATCGGTCATCTCTCGGCGGCGCTGCGCGACATGACCAACGCGCTCTATAACCGCATCGACGCCATCGAGGCCTTTGCCGCCGATGTCGCCCACGAGTTGAAGAACCCCCTGACCTCCCTGCGCAGCGCGGTGGAAACCATCGGCCTGGTCAAGACCGATGAGCAGCGCGCCCGCCTCATCGCCGTAGTCAAGGACGATGTGAAGCGCCTCGACCGGCTGATCACCGACATTTCCGATTCCTCGCGCCTCGATGCCGAACTGGCCCGGGCCGAAGCGGCCCCCGTCGATGTGCTGAAGCTGCTCTCCGCCATCACCTCGCTGGCCAACGAAATGAAAAAGGACGGTGAACCCGCCATCACCCTCGTCACCCAGCCCGGCCGCAACGCGGCCAGTGACTGGCTGGTGGCGGGCCATGATTCCCGTCTCGGTCAGGTGTTCCGCAACCTGATTGACAACGCCCGCTCCTTTGCCCCCGGCGACAGCCAGATCCATGTCCGCCTGCGCCGTCAGGGCCGCACCATCGATGTCCGCGTCGAGGATCAGGGGCCGGGCATTCCGCCGGAAAATCTCGAGCGCGTCTTCGAGCGGTTCTACACCGACCGGCCCGAGGCCTCCTTCGGCAAGAACTCCGGTCTCGGACTTTCCATCTCGCGCCAGATCGTCGAGGCCCACAAGGGCCGCATCTGGGCCGAGAACCGCGAAGGCAAGGCCAATGCCGAAGGGCTGCGCCCGGTGCTCGGCGCGCGCTTCGTGGTGAGCCTGCCCGCCCTTCTGGCCCGGCCGGCGGGAGGCCGGCGGTGAACCCGCGCCAGCGGGTCCATGCCACCTGTGTGGCCATCAATGGCCGGGGCGTGTTGCTGCGCGGCAAGCCGGGGGCCGGCAAGTCCGATCTGGCGCTCCGTCTCATCGACACGCCGGGCTATGGCCTTGGCCCCGAGTTGTTGCGGGCGGAACTCATCGCCGATGATCAGGTGATGCTGGAACAGGTGGCGGGCGTCCTGCTCGCCTCCTGCCCCAATCCCATCAAGCACCGCCTGGAAATCCGCGGGCTCGGCATTGTCGACCGGATGAGCGGCGGGCCCGTGCCCCTGGCGCTGGTGGTCGACCTCGTGCCGGGTCTTGCGGTGGAGCGTCTGCCCGCCGACAGTGACCGCAGCACCAGCCTTCTGGAGGTGCGCCTGCCGCGTCTGGCGCTCGATCCCTTCACCGCCTCGGCCCCCGCCAAGATCCGGGCGGCCCTGTCGCTCTCGGCCTGAAAACTTGGCCGTTGCCGGATGATTCAAACAAGGGCATAAATCCCGGCCCACAGAGGAACCGCGAGGATGCGGCACGTGACGAAAGCATGATTGGCCTGGTTCTGGTGACCCACGGGCGGCTCGCCGACGAATTCATCCATGCGCTTCAGCATGTGGTGGGCCCGCAGACCCACATCGAACCCATTTGCATCGGCCCCGATGACCGCATTGAGGACCGCCGCGACGACATCGTTGCCGCCGTGAACCGGGTGGATGCCGGGGCCGGCATCATCGTGCTCACCGACATGTTCGGCGGCACACCGTCGAACCTGGCGATTTCGCTTCTGGAGGAAGGCCGGGTCGAGGTGGTGGCGGGGTTGAACCTGCCCATGCTGGTGAAACTCGCCCGCATCCGCAAGGACACCAATCTGGCCAAGGCGGCGGCCGCCGCCCAGGACGCGGGCCGCAAATACATCAACATCGCCAGCCAGATTCTGGGGGAATGATGCCGGCGATCGCGCGCGACATGCTCATCGAAAACCAGCGCGGACTGCACGCCCGGGCCTCGGCCAAATTCGTCAAATGCGCCGAGGCCTTCAACGCCGACATCACCGTCAGCAAGGACGGCGAAACCGTGCCCGCCACCTCCATCATGGGGCTGATGATGCTGGCGGCCGCCATCGGTTCCACCATCACGGTGGAGGCCACCGGCCCCGAGGCCGCCAAGGCGCTGGACGCGCTCGAGGAACTCCTCGCCGCCAAGTTCGACGAGGATGACTGACTTTTTTTAGTCCTACTTCCCTCTGCCCAGCAGCTTTTCCGGGCTGAAGGCCTCGGCCAGTTGCGCCTCGCTCATCAGCTTTTCCGCCAGCACTACCTCGCGGACGGAGCGGCGTGACTTCAGCGCCTCCTTGGCCACACGGCTCGCCACGGCATAGCCGATGTAGGGGTTGAGCGCCGTCACCGACACCAGCGACTGGTCCAGCAATTCGCGGCAGCGCTCGCGGTCGGCCTCGATGCCCTCCACGCATTTCTCGCGCAGCACCGTCATGCCGCGTGTCAGCATGCGCATGGATTGCAGGATGTTGAAGACGATGACCGGCTCCATGGCATTGAGCTGAAGCTGGCCCGCCTCAGCGGCGATGGTCACGGTGAGATCATTGCCGATGACCTGATAGGCGATCTGGTTCACCACCTCCGGCATCACCGGGTTGATCTTGCCCGGCATGATGGAGGACCCGGCCTGCACCGCAGGCAGGCGGATTTCGCCCAGGCCCGCGCGCGGACCGGAATTGAGCAGCCGCAGGTCATTGCTGATCTTGGAGAGCTTGACCGCGATGCGCTTCAGCACGCCGGAGAAGGTGACGAAGGCCCCCATGTCAGAGGTCGCCTCGATGAGGTCGCCCGCCAGCACCATGGGCACGCCCGAGATGGTGGAGAGATGGCGGATGGCGGTGGCGGCATAATCGTCGGGCGTGTTGATGCCGGTGCCGATGGCCGTGCCGCCGAGATTCACCTCGCACAGCAGGCGCGAGAATTCGCGCAGGCGCTCGATGTCCTCGCCCACGGTGACGGCAAAGGCGCGGAACTCCGAGCCGAGTCGCATGGGCACGGCATCCATGAGCTGGGTGCGCCCCACCTTGATGACGTCATCGAATTCCATTGCCTTGGCCATGAGCGCGTCCTTCAGCGCCGTCTGGGCCGCGACCAGTGCCGGCACGGCGCGCACCATGGTGAGGCGGACGGCGGTGGGATAGACGTCGTTGGTGGATTGCGACAGGTTCACATGGTCATTGGGATGGATGGTGGCATAGTCGCCGCGCGGGCGGCCCATGCTGGCCAGCGCCAGGTTGGCGATCACCTCGTTGGCGTTCATGTTGGTGGAGGTGCCCGCCCCGCCCTGCACCATGTCGACGATGAAGTCGCGCGTCGCCTCGCCCGCCATCACCCGGTCGCAGGCGCTGATGATGGCCCGGGCGATGGGCGGCAGCAGGACGCCGAGATCGCGGTTCGCCATGGCGGCGGCCTTCTTGGTCATGGCCAGGGCCTCGATCATCTCCGGGAAGTGGCGGAGCAGCGTGCCCGTGATGGGAAAATTGGCGGCGGCCCGGGCCGTGTGGATGCCGTAATCCGCATCCGCCGGAATTGCCATTTCACCCAGGGAATCGCGCTCAATCCGAACCTCGGTCATGACCATGCCCTTTCGTTTATTGCCGTCAGCGGCGAATTGCCTATAGTAACCGGCGATGCCGCGGGTTGGCTACGCTGGCCTGCGGCGCGCCCAAAAAGAATAGCCAGTTTTCTTGAACAGGGAGAACCACATGGACCGCCGGAAATTTTTCACCACAGCCGGTGTGGCCGCCGCAGGTGCCACTGCCACCCTCGCCGCGCCCGCCATTGCCCAGTCGGCGCCGGAATTGAAATGGCGCATGACCTCAAGCTTCCCCAAGTCGCTCGACACCATTTTCGGCGGCGGTGAAACCGTTGCCAGATATGTGAGCGAGGCCACCGACGGCAAGTTCCAGATCCAGGTCTTCCCGGCGGGCGAAATCGCCCCCGCCTTCGAAGCCGCCAACGAAGTGGGCAAGGGTGCCATCGAGTGCTGCCACACCTGTTCCTATTACTACTGGGGCAAGGACCCGACCTTCGCCTTCGGCACGGCGGTGCCCTTCGGTCTCAACGCCCGCCAGCAATTTGCCTGGTTCTATCACGGCGGCGGCAACGATCTGCTGAACGAGTTCTATGCCAATCATGGCTACATCGGCTTCCCGGCCGGCAACACCGGTGCCCAGATGGGCGGCTGGTTCCGCAAGGAGATCAACTCGGTTGCGGACATGAAGGGCCTGAAGATGCGCATCGCCGGGTTCGGCGGCAAGGTCATGTCGGGCATCGGCGTGGTGCCGCAGCAGATTCCGGGCGGCGAGATTTACCCCTCGCTGGAAAAGGGCACCATCGACGCCGCCGAATGGGTCGGCCCCTACGACGACCAGAAGCTCGGCTTCTACAAGGTCGCCAAGAACTACTACTATCCCGGCTGGTGGGAGGGCGGGGCCTCGCTCCATACCTTCATCAACCTGCAGAAGTGGAATGAACTGCCCAAGGCCTATCAGGCCATCCTGCGCCAGGCCTGTCAGGCGGCCAACCTCGATGTGACCGCCAAGTATGACGCCAGCAACCCCGGCGCCATCAAGAGCCTGGTGGCGGCAGGCGCGGTTCTGAAGCCCTATCCGCAGGATGTCATGGAAGCGGCCTTCAACGCGGCCAAGGCGGCCTATGCCGAACTCTCGGCGGCCAATCCGGCCTTCAAGAAGGTCTATGAATCCATGGCGGCCTTCCGCAATGACGCCTATCTCTGGCAGCAGGTGTCGGAAGCCACCTTCGACAGCTTCATGATGAACCAGCAGCGCAAGAAAGAGCTGTAATTCACCACGCCAGACATGACGAAAGGGGCCGCGCGGCCCCTTTTATTTTGCTTGGGCTCAGTGGCTCAGTTGAAGGACGGTGCGGCGGGCGGCCCCAGGTCCGGCGTGCCGATGGTGGGGATCTGGATGTCGATGGAATTGGGGTCGACCTTGGGCCCGGCATCGGAAATCGAAAGATGCGGGAAGAGCACCACCACGAAGATCATGATGACCTGCAGGAGAATGAAGGAAACCGCGCCGCGATAGATGTCGGTGGTCTTGATGCCTGCCACCACCTTGCCCGTCACCTTGTCGGTATAGGGCCGGTCGGGGGCCACCGAGCGCATGTAGAACAGGGCAAAGCCGAAGGGCGGGGTGAGGAAGCTGGTTTGCAGGTTCATGGCCAGGATGATGCCGAACCACACCAGGTCGATGCCGAGCTTCTCCGCCACCGGGGCCAGCAGCGGGATGACGATGAAGGCGATCTCGAAGAAGTCGATGAAGCAGCCGAGGATGAAGACCAGCACGTTGACCGCGATCATGAAGCCCATGACCCCGCCCGGCAACCCGAGGAACAGCTCCTCCACCCAGACATGGCCGTTGATGCCATAGAAGGTGAGCGAGAAGATGCGGCTGCCGATGAGGATGAAGAGCACGAAGGACGAGAGCCGCGCCGTCGCCTCCAACGCCTCGCTGAGGAGCGCGTAGGACAGCCGCCCCTTGGCCAGCGCCATGAGCAGGGCGCCGGTTGCGCCCATGGCGCCGCCCTCGGTGGGGGTGGCGATGCCGAGGAAAATGGTGCCCAGCACCAGGAAGATGAGGGCGAGCGGCGGCACCAGCACGATGACCACGCGCTGGGCCAGATCGGACAGGGTGTGCAGGGCAAAGCGCCGGTCCAGCGTGGCGTAGGCATAGACCGCGATCACCGCCACCGTGGCGGCCCAGATGTCGGCCCCGGTTTCAAGCCGCGGCAGGAAGAACCGGTAGGCCCCGAAGCCGATGGCCAGGCCCGCCAGCAGCAGGAACAGCAGCGGCAGCGGACTGCCCTTCAGGGTGCGCGCCGCCAGCGGCAATGCCGGCACCTTGGCCGGGGCCACGATGGACATGACCAGCACGTAACCGCAATAGAGAGCGGTCAGCATCAGGCCGGGAATGACCGCGCCGGAATACATATCCCCCACCGAACGGCCCAACTGGTCGGCGAGCACGATGAGCACGAGTGACGGCGGAATGATCTGGGCCAGTGTGCCCGAGGCGGCGATGACCCCGCTGGCCAGGGGCCGGTCATAGCCATAGCGCAGCATGATGGGGAGCGAGATCAGCCCCATGGCCATGACCGAGGCGGCGACCACGCCGGTGGTGGCGGCCAGGAGCGCCCCCACCAGAATGACGGCATAGGCCAGCCCGCCGCGGATGGGACCGAACAATTGCCCGATGGTATCGAGCAGGTCCTCGGCCATGCCGGTCTTTTCCAGAATGATGCCCATGAAGGTGAAGAAGGGAATGGCCAGCAGCGTCTCGTTGCGCATGACATCGAGAACGCGCCCGCCGAGCGTTTCCATGAGCGGCCAGGACAGCGCGATGTCGTTGGAATAGGGCGACAGTTCGACCGCCACGACAAAGAAGAACAAGCCGTTGGCGGCGAGCGAGAAGGCCACCGGATAGCCCAGCAGCAGGAAGAGGATGAGCGAGCCGAACATGATCGGCGCCAGGTTATGGGCGATGAGTTCGATCATTCGGCGTGTGCTCCCCCGGGCGAGACATCGGCGGGATCATGGCCATGAACCGGCACCGGTTCGGGATCCGTGATCACCCCGCGCAACACCGCGATGCGCTTGATCACCTCGGAGATCATCTGCAGGAAGAGCAGCAGGAAGCCGGCGAAGATCAGGAACTTGGCGGGCCACACCGCCAAGCCCCCGGCATTGACCGAGCGCTCGCCGCTGTGCCAGCTTTCGAGGAAGGCCGGGCCGGTGAGCCAGATCATGACGAGGGTGAGCGGGGCCAGCATGACCAGATGGCCGAAGAGGTCGATCCAGTCGCGCGTGCGCTTCGACCAGCGCGACGACAGCACATCGATGCGGATATGGGCATTGCGCTGCAGGGTGAGCGAGGCCGCCAGCATGAAGACCGCGCCGAACAGCAGCCATTGCAGTTCCAGCCAGGCATTGGACGAGAGATCGAAGAATTTGCGCATGACCGCGTTGATCGCGCTGATCAGCACCGCCGCCAGCACCAGCCAGCGCACATGGTGGCCGATGAAGCGGCTCACGGCATCGATGGCACGGCTCAAGCCCAATAGCGCCTGCATCACCTCTCCCTTGCCCGCCGCCATTGACTGCGGCTGGGCCACGGCGACAATAATGGGCCAGCCCGTTCCGTCAAAGGTTTTATGCCGCCATCATGACGCAAGTGCCGCCCGAGATCAGGCCCGATGGCCGCCAGTCGGAAACCGCCGCTGCCCTGCAGCGCGGCGTTGCCCGCCTGCTGCGCGACCGGGGCATGGCGGCGCTCCATGAGGTGACCCTGGCCTCGGGCCGCCGGGCCGACATCATGGCCGTCTCGCCCCAGGGCGAGATCACCATCATCGAGATCAAGTCATCGCTAGCCGACTTCCGCGCCGACGGCAAATGGCAGGACTATCTCGACTATTGCGACCGCTTTTTCTTCGCCATTCCGGAAAGCCTCGATCCCGACATCATGCCGGTGGCGGCCGGCCTCATTGTCGGCGACCGTTTCGGCGCCGAGGTCCTGCGCGACGGCTGCGCGCAGCGGCTTCATGCCACCCGGCGCAAGATGGTGCTCGTCGACTTTGCGCGTCTGGCCGCCTTCCGGCTGCACACGCTCTACGATCCGCCGGTCTGATTACTTCGGTGCGCGTTTGGCCAGAATGCGTTGCAGGGTGCGGCGGTGCATGTTGAGACGGCGCGCCGTTTCCGAGACATTGCGGTTGCACAGCTCATAGACGCGCTGGATATGTTCCCAGCGCACCCGGTCGGCCGACATGGGGTTTTCCGGCAGTGCCGTGCGGTCATGCTTTTCCGACAGCAGCGCCCCATAGACGGCGTCGGCATCCGCCGGCTTGGCGAGATAGTCGATGGCGCCGAGCTTCACGGCGGTGACGGCGGTGGCGATATTGCCATAGCCGGTCAGCACCACCACGCGCGCCTCGGGCCGCCTGGCATGCAGGGCCTCGATCACGTCCAGGCCGTTGCCGTCGCCCAGGCGCAAGTCCACCACGGCGAAGGCCGGCGGCTGGCGCGTCACCTCGGCCACGCCCTCGGCCACCGTGTCGGCAAACCGCACCTCGAATCCACGCGTCTCCATGGCCCGCGCCAGGCGGGTCAGAAACGGCTTGTCGTCGTCCACCAGAAGCAGACTCTTGTCATCGGGTAGGGTCATGTCGCTCACGTCATGCCGAGACGTCTCAATCCGGCTGGCTCCTTATAAAGAGGTGTTGGGCCTTGTTCCAGCCTTCTTGTCAGGGGTGGTGGAAGAAGTCTGAACCTGATCCACCACCCGCCGCGGCCAGGCCACCGTGATGGTGGCGCCGGGCCGGTCGGCCGCGCCATTGGCCAGGCTGACGGTCGCCCCGGAGCGTTCCAGCAGGGTTTTGGCAATGAAGACGCCAAGGCCCATGCCCTCGTGTTCGCCGGTGAGGGGATCATGCGCCGCATCATAGCCGGGGCGCGAGGTGACGAAGGGCTCGCCGATGCGATCGAGGATGTATTGGGCAAATCCGGGGCCGTCGTCATGCACCTTCACCACCACCTGCTGAAGCGACCAGGTGGCCGTCACCGTCACCGTGCCGTCGGCGAAGTCCACGGCGTTTTCCATCAGGTTGCTGAGGCCATAGGTAATGGCGGGATTGCGTGCGAACACCGGTTCGGGGCTGGCCTCGCGCGGGTTGGCGGGCCTGGTGGTGATGGCGATGGCGATGTCGCTGCCGCGCAGGGGGGCGACCAGATCCTCCATCAGGGCCGACAGCTTCACCTGCTCATACATGGCATCGCGCTGGGCATCGCGGTTGGCCAGGCGCGACAGGATTTCGCGGCAGCGGGCCGACTGGCTCACCAGCAGGTCCAGGTCATCGATGATCGGCGCATTGGGCTTGGCCTCGCGGCGCAACTCCTTGGCCACGAGGGCAATGGTGGCGAGCGGCGTGCCCAGTTCATGGGCGGCGGCGGCGGCGAGCCCGTCCAGCGCCGAGAGTTGTTGTTCCCGCGCCAGCACCATCTCGGTGGCCGCGAGGGCGGCCGCCATGCGCCGTGCCTCGGCGGCGATGCTGCGCACATAGATGGCGGCGAAGACCAGGCCGGAAATGACGGCGGTCCACAGACCGGCGAGATAGGTGAGCGGCAGGTTGGGCGAACCGCCCCCGGCCCAGGGCAGGGGCAGGTGGAAGAAGGCCAGCAGGCTCGCCGCCGCCAGGGTCAGGGTTACCAGCCCGGCAATCCACGGCAGGGGGAGCGAGGCCGCCGCCACCGTCACCGGCACCAGAAAGAGAAAGGTGAAGGGGTTGGCCAAGCCGCCGGTAAGATAGAGCAGAAGCGCCAGTTGCAGAATGTCATAGGTGAGAAGCCAGCCCGCCGACCACGCCCCCACCCGCTCGCTCCGCCGCCAGCGCAGGGAGAGAAAGATGTTGAGCCAGGCGCTGACCGCGATGACCGCGAGGCAGGCCGCCAGCGGCACCGGGAACTTGAGCACGAAATGCACCATGAGCACGGTGATGAGCTGGCCGAGCACGGCGACCCAGCGCAGGCGCACCAGGGTTTCCAGCCGCAGGCGGGCGGCCTGTTCCATGTCGCGGTTGATGCTGCGATTGATGCTGAGTGTGCTGCTGTCGGTCTGGCTCATCTCCCCTCCGCTCGGCAGCGAACTTAGCCGAAAGCAGAAGGCCAGGGAAAGCGCTGAGACTGGACCGGGCCTCGACCTTAGGTCCATGATGGTGACCTTGCAGGCGGGGCCTGAAGGGGCTATGCTGCACTGCAACAAAACCTGCCGGGATGGAACGTGCCATGCTCTATCAGATGTATGAGTTCAATCACGCCGTGATCGCCCCCCTGCGGGCGCTCGCCACCGCCGGGCTTGAGTTCTGGCAGAATCCGGGCAATCCCCTGGCCGAAACCTATGTCGCCCGCTCCGCCACCGCCTCGCTCAAGATGTTCGAGCGCGTCACCCGGCGCTATGGCAAGCCCACTTTCGACATTCACGAAACCGAGTTCAAGGGTGCCAGGGTGAAGGTGACGGAACAGGTGATCCTGACCAAGCCCTTCTGCCATCTCCTGCATTTCGTGAAGGACCTGCCCGAGGGCCAGGGCCCCGGCAAGAAGGTGCTGCTGGTGGCGCCCATGTCCGGCCATTATGCCACGCTGCTGCGCGACACGGTGCAGTCCATGCTGCCCTTCTACGACATCTACATCACCGACTGGATCGATGCCCGCGCCGTGCCCCTGTCGGCGGGCAGCTTCGACCTCGACGACTATGTCGACTACATCATCGAGATGCTGCGCCACATGGGCGACACGGCCTCCGTCATGGCCGTGTGCCAGCCCTCGGTGCCGGTGCTGGCGGCGGTCTCGGTCATGAACGAGCACAATGATCCGGCAACCCCGCGCTCGCAGATCCTCATCGGCGGTCCCATCGACACCCCCCGCAACCCCACCGCCGTCAACAAGCCCGCCAAAGAAAAGGGCATCGACCGGGTCCCCCCGAACGTCAACATGCTCGTGCCCTTCCCCCACGCCGGCGCCATGCGCGAGGTCTATCCGGGCTTCCTGCAATTGACCGGCTTCATGACCATGAACATGGACCGCCATGTCGACGCCCACCGCGAGCTGTTCTGGCACATGGTGGAAGGCGACGGCGACAGTGCCGAGAAGCACGAGGATTTCTACGACGAATATATGTCGGTCATGGATCTCGCCGCCGAGTTCTATCTCCAGACCGTGGACTATGTGTTCATCAAGCACGCCCTGCCGGCGGGCACCTTCCGCCACCGTGGCGAATTGATCACCCCGCAGCACATCACCCGTACCGCGCTCATGACCATCGAGGGCGAGCGCGACGACATTTCCGGCCAGGGCCAGACCCAGGCGGCGCACGATCTCTGTGTCGCGCTGCCGGACGAGAAGCGCGTGCACTGGCTCCAGCCCGGGGTCGGTCACTACGGCGTCTTCTCCGGCTCGCGCTTCCGGCGCGAGGTCCTGCCGCGCATCTGCGATTTCATTGACACCCAGTCGGCCTGACCCTACCTCTGGTGCATGCTGCTTCGGTTCGGCTTCAGGGCTGAGAAACGGGAGGACGCGCCAGCCACGCTGATGGTGGCGGGCCGGGCCGTGCCTGTGGTTTTCCGGCGCAATGCCCAGGCCCGGCGCTTCATCTTGCGTCTGGGGCGCGACGGCCAGTCGGCGGTGGTCACCATGCCGCGCCGCGCCGCCCGGGCCGAGGCGCTGGCCTTCGCCGAACGCTCGACCTTCTGGATTGCCGGGCAATTGGTGAAACAGAAGGCCCCGCAGCTTGTGGCCCATGAGGGCGAGATCCTGTTCCGGGGCGAGGCGCACCGCATCATCGCCAGCGGCGGGGCGCGCGGGCTGGTGGCCCATGATCCGCTGGCGAAGACGCTGACCGTGCCGGGGGCCGAGGCCCACCTTCCCCGCCGCCTCACCGACTGGCTCAAGGCCGAGGCGAAACGTGACCTCACGGCAGCGTCCCGGACCTATGCCACGGCCATGGCCACGCGCTACCGCCGCATCACGCTGCGCGACCAGAAGAGCCGCTGGGGCTCCTGCGCCGCCGATGGCGCGCTCTCCTATTCGTGGCGGCTGATCCTGGCGCCCCCCATGGTGCTGGACTATGTTGCCGCCCATGAGGTGGCGCACCTGCGCGAGATGAACCACGGTCCCCGTTTCTGGCGGCTGGTGCTGACCCATTGCCCCCATGCCAGGGCGGCCAAGCAATGGCTGAAGCGCCATGGCAGTGAGTTGCACCGGCTTCAGGTCAAGATTTAAGGCGTTGCAGCCCCCTGACTTCTGATGGACTCCACGAAGGTCAGATCAGTTGTTCGCCATCAATAAGGTAAAGCGTCGTCCCACAGGCGGGCGGCCCCCAGAACCCCGCTCGTCTCGCCATGGGCGGCGCGCACCACCTTCACCTGGGCCGCGCCCGAGAAGGAATAGCGCGCGATGAGCGGCGGCAGGTCTTCGACCAATTCATGCAGGGACGACAAGCCGCCCCCCACCACCACGATATCGGGGTCGATGACGTTGACGATAGTGGCGGCGACCCTGGCAAGGCGATCCTGCAGACGCGCCAGGGCGGCCTGTGCCTCCGCCGCGCCCTGCCGTGCCCGCGCCACGATCTCCGGCCCCGCCAGGGCGTGCCCGGTGGCCCGCGCATAGTCGCGCGCCAGGCCGGTGCCCGAGACATATTGTTCGGCACAGCCCGCCTTGCCGCAGAAACAGGGAAGCAGCGGCAACTCATCGCCTTTCGGCCAGGGCAGGCCCGTGTGACCAAACTCGCCCGCCTCGCGGTTGGGTCCGACGCGCAGCTTGCCATCGATCACCAGCCCGCCGCCCAGCGCCGTGCCCACGGTGAAGAACACCACCACGCCATGCCCCCCGCCCGCCCCGGTCAGCGCCTCGGAGAGGGCAAGGCAATTGGCGTCGTTTTCCAGCCGCACCGCGCGCCCCGTGGCCCGGGCCAGGTCGGAGGCAAAGGGCCTGCCATTGCAGAACGTGAGGTTGGCATTGCGCCACAAGCCGGTGACGGGGCTTTCCGAACCCGGCGCGCCAATGCCCACCGGCCCGTCGCCCGCTTCCGCCACCAGTGCCGCCACGGCGGCAAGGAGGCCGTCATAGGACGGCGGCGTTGCCACCCGCCTGCTGAACAGAATGTCACCGGCGGCAGCCAGCGCCACGGCGTCGATCTTGGTGCCGCCCACGTCAATGCCGATGCGGCGGGAAGGTGCAGCCATGATCGTCTCAGCTCCGGTGATAGACGTCCGCATGGCGGGTGATGTCGTCCTCGCTCAACACCTCGCCGAACTGCACCTCGATCACCTCCACCGTCTCGCCATGAAAGTTCTCCAGCCGGTGCCGGGCGCCGAGCGGAATATCGGTGGACTGGCCGCGCGTCAGTTCCGCCACCTGGTCGTGGACGGTCACCGTGGCCGTGCCGTTGACCACGGTCCAGTGTTCCGACCGGTGGCGGTGGCTTTGCAGGGACAGCCTGCCGCCCGGTTTCACGCTGATGCGCTTGACCTTGAAGCCGGGGCCCTCCTCCAGCACCACAAAGCCACCCCAGGGCCGCGTTTCGCCCGCCTTGTCCATTGCTATCCTCCCCGCCCGTCAGGCGGCTCCGAAGCTGCCATGAATCTGTGCGCGCGGCAATTGACGGGCCTGTGCCTTTTGCCTATAAGCCCGCCCAACCCGGCGGGAAACGGCGGACGGCGCGTGGCGCCCCTTCGCTTCCGGCCTCTTGTTTTATCGTTGATCCCAAGTTCAGGAACCATTCATGGCCAATACCAAATCGGCAAAGAAGGCGACCCGCGTTGCCACCCGCCGCGCCGCCGTCAACAAGAACCGTGTCAGCCGCGTGCGCTCCTCCGTGCGCAAGGTGGAAGAGGCCATTGCCAAGGGTGACCGCAAGGCCGCTGAAGCCGCCCTCGCCGCCGCCCAGCCGGAGCTGATGCGCGGTGCCCAGAAGGGTGTGCTTCACAAGAATGCCGCGTCGCGCAAGGTCTCCCGGCTCACCGCCCGGGTGCGCACCGTCAAAGCCTGAATCTCCTGACATCGTCAGGGACTTGAACGCCGCAGGCCGCAGGGTCTGCGGCGTTTGTTTTGCCCGGTGCACCCTGTAATTTTGTCCGGGGTCTGACGGTAATGACAAAATTTTTCGTTTTATTACAAACGCTTGTAACGTCTTTGTGAGGGTGGGGGAATTTCCCCCCATGAATCTGGATCACCATCCGCCCGCGGCCGATCCCTGCGACGGTTTGCGCCAAACCGGCAGCGGATTTACTGCAATGTGATTCGCTAAGTGATTCCATGCGTTTAGAAAACTGCTCCCGGGAAGGATGCGGTTTCAGTCCTGCCTTTGTTCTGTTCCGTGTGCGGATTAGTTCTGAATCCAGTTGCACTGTTTCAAAGCGCTTTTGTAGCTTTCGGCCCGAGCAACGGGGCAGGAGCCGGACGATGAATTCCGGTCGGATATCGTTGCCATTGAGTGAAGGGACAATGCCTCGCACCTGGCCCCGGGGGCCAAGGCAAGGCTGTGTCCGGGTGGAGTGAATAGCGAGCAAGGATTGGGTCAGGCGTCCGGGGCGGACGCGATACGGGGGCGCTCCGGCAACGGGGCAGGGTTTCAAGGACTCCATCCGGTTGAAGATGGAGCAAGCGGCAACGAGATTGACATGACGGCACAGACAAACACGGCGCAGACCATGAACGCGCCGGGCACGGAGGCAAAACGTGCGGAGCCGAAGGGGCAGGGCGTGAGGGACAACGATCTGAAGGCGAAATGGCTCAGGATTGCCCAGCGTCTCAAGGCAGAATTGGGCGAGGACCTTTACACCAGCTGGTTTGCCCGCATGGAGGCCGAGGACCATAACGCAGGCCGATTGGTGGTCTCGGTGCCCACCCGTTTCCTCAAGAGCTGGATTGAAAACCACTACGCCGCCCGCCTGAGCAAGGTGGCCGAGGGTGAATTGGGCGCGCTGGAGGCCGTGGTGGTGCGGGTGCGCACCGCCGGCAATCCGGTCACCCGTCCGGTGGAAGCGGCGGAGCCTGCCGTCCGCGTGTTCCAGCCCAACCATGAGGGGCCGAGCCTGTCGTCGGCTTCGGTGCAGGGTTTCTTTGCGCCGGAGCGCGGCACGGTGCTGGACGACAGCCAGACCTTTGCCAGCTTCATGATCGGCACGTCGAACCAATTGGCCCATGCGGCGGCGAGCCGGGTGGCTGACGCCACCTCGGGCCATCCCGTGAGCTTCAATCCGCTCTTCATCCATTCCGCCTCGGGCCTGGGCAAGACCCATCTGCTCAACGCCGTGGCCCACCGCATCCGCGCGGCCAGGCCCGACCGCAAGGTCCTGTTCCTCACCGCCGAGCGCTTCATGTATGGCTTCATCCATGCGCTGCGCGCCCGCGACACCATCGCCTTCAAGGACCAGTTCCGCGAGGTCGATGTGCTGCTCATCGACGACTTCCAGTTCCTGCAGGGCAAGACCATGCAGCAGGAATTCTGCCACACCTTCAACTCGCTGGTGGACGCCAAGCGTCAGGTGGTGGTGGCCGCCGACGTGCCGCCGGCGCAATTGGACACCATCGACCAGCGCATGCGCTCCCGTCTCATGGGCGGCCTCGTCATCGACATCGAGACGCCGGACCATGATCTCCGCCGCCGCATCCTCGACTCGCGTCTTGAGGCCCTGCAGGCGCGCGATCCCGCCGCCACCATTCCGGCCGAGGTTCTCGACTTCATCGCCGAGCGCATTGTCGGCGGCGGCCGCGAGCTGGAAGGAGCCTTGAACCGCATCGCCGCCTATCAGCAGTTCAACCGCCAGACCATCACGCTCGATCTTGCCTCCATGGTGCTGCGCGACGTGCAGGCCAACCCCGATCAGGCCCGCATCAAGATCGACGACATCCTCAAGGTGGTGGGCCGCCACTACAACGTCGCCCGCCAGGACATTCTCTCGCCGCGCCGCGCCCGCTCGGTGGTCATCCCGCGCCAGGTGGGCATGTATCTGGCCAAGAAGATGACCGCCCGCTCCCTGCCGGAGATTGGCCGGCGCTTCGGTGGCCGCGATCATTCGACCGTGCTGCACGCCGTGCGCAAGATCGACGAGCAGATCAAGACCGACGAGCGCCTGGCCCGCGAGGTGGCGCTTCTCATCCGTCTGGTGGAGCAGCAGTAAGCCCCTTCAAATACGGTTCAAAAGGCCCTTTGGGGCTTGCCTTTGGAGCACTTTCGAGACAGAATTTTTGACCCCCTTCCGGGGGTCAATCTGTCTTTCAGGGAATGATCTCGTCATGCGCGTCACCATTGAGCGGACCGCCTTTCTCAAGGCCTTGAACCACGTCCAGTCGGTGGTGGAGCGGCGCAACACCATTCCCATCCTGTCCAATGTGCTGGTCCAGGCCGGCAAGGACGTGGTCCGCCTCATCGCCACCGACCTTGACATCGAGATCGTCGAGACCGTGGCTGCGGAGGTGGCGCGCGAGGGTGCGGCCACCGTGCCCGCCCACATGCTCTATGACATCGTGCGCAAGCTGCCGGAGGGCGCGCAACTGGAACTGGACCAGGGACCGGACGGCAGCCGCGTCAACATCTTCGCCGGCAAGTCGCGCTTTGCCCTTCAGGCCCTGCCGCCGGAGGATTTCCCCGATCTCGCCTCGGGCGAGATGGCCAACAGTTTCGCCGTGCCGGTGTCCGATCTCAAGGCGCTCATCGAAAAGACCCGCTTTGCCATCTCCACCGAGGAGACCCGCTATTACCTGAACGGCATCTACCTGCATGAGGTGGAGAAGGGCTCCTTCCTGCGCGCCGTGGCCACCGACGGCCACCGCCTGGCCCAGGCCCAGGTGGCCCGCCCCGACGGTGCCAAGGGCATGCCCGGCGTCATCGTGCCGCGCAAGACCGTGCTGGAAATCGTCAAGCTGCTGGAGGGCGAGGACGGCGAGGTCGAGATTTCGCTCTCCGCCTCCAAGATCCGCTTTGCCGTGGGCCGCCTGGTGCTCACCTCCAAGCTCATCGACGGCACCTTCCCCGACTATGAGCGCGTCATTCCGCGCAACAACGACAAGCTCATGACGGTCGACGCCAGGCTCTTCGCCAATGCGGTGGACCGGGTTTCCACCATCTCGCTGGAAAAGAGCCGGGCGGTGAAGATGAATCTGGGCCAGGGCCGCCTGACCCTCACCGTCAACAACCCGGATTCCGGCTCCGCCGAAGAGGAGATCGCCGCCGACTACGACCGCGATCCCCTCGATATCGGCTTCAACTCGCGCTACCTCATGGATGTGGCGGGCCAGATCACCTCCGGCGAGATGACCTTCCGCTTGGCCGATGCCGGGTCGCCCCCCCTCGGGGGTGGTCCCCCCCCGCCGGCCGCCCCCTACGGTCTCATGCCCCCGCGCGGGTGGGGACCCGGCCCGCCCCCGTGTCCGCCCCCCCGCCCGGCCTCACCCGGCTCACCCTCACCGATGTCCGCAACTATGCGGGGCTCAGGCTTGACCTCTCCGCCGGATTGATCGCGCTGGTCGGGTCCAATGGCGCCGGCAAAACCAATCTGCTGGAAGCGATCTCGCTTCTCTCGCCGGGCCGGGGCCTGCGCGGTGCCGCCTATGAGACGGTGGGGCGGCTCGGCGGCTCCGGTGCCTGGGCCATTGCCGCCGAGGTCGAAACGCCGCTGGGCGATCATGCCATCGGCACCGGCTGGACGCCCTCATCTGAGGATGGCGAACCGGCCCAGTCGCGCATGGTGCTGATCGACGGCCGGGCCCAGAAGGGCTCGGGCGCGCTCGGCCATGTGCTGCGCATTCTCTGGCTCACGCCCGCCATGGACCGCCTCTTTGCCGGACCGGCGGGTGACCGGCGGCGCTTCTTCGACCGGCTGGTCGCCGCCTTCGACCCCGACCATGCCGCCCGCGTGGCGGCCTTCGAACGCGTGATGCGCGAACGCAATCTGCTGCTCGCTGACATGACCTCGGATGGCCATTGGCTGGCCAGCCTCGAGGCCAGCATGGCCGAGCAGGCGGTGGCCATTGCCGCCGCCCGCAACGAGGCGGTGGCCACCCTGTCGCGCCACATGGCGGCCGCCCGCGACGACAGCGCCTTTCCCTGGGCGGAAATCGCCCTGGCCGGTGACATTGAAGCGTTGGTTTCGGCCATGCCGGCGGTGCGCGCCGAGGACGAATATCGTAGACTGCTGGCCGATTCGCGGAAGGCCGACCGGGCCGCTGGCCGGACTCTTTCCGGCCCGCACCGGAGCGATCTTCTGGTGCGGCACGGACCCAAGGACATGGCAGCCGATCTCTGCTCCACCGGCGAGCAGAAGGCGCTGCTGGTGGGCCTGATCCTGGCCGAGGCGCAAAGCCTGCGCGAAGTCATGGGCTGGGCGCCGCTGCTGCTTCTGGACGAGGTGGCCGCCCACCTCGACCGGGCGCGGCGGCAGGCCTTGTTTGCGCATTTGCGGCGGCTCGGCACCCAGGTGTGGATGACGGGCACCGACCGCGAGGTGTTTGACGGTTTGGGCGAAGGCTCGGCGCTCTATGAGGTGGCGGCGGGCCGGATGCAGGAAATGGACATGGCATGAACAGCGAAGACGTGAAGCGTGGCGCCGAGAGCTATGGTGCGGACTCGATCAAGGTGCTGAAGGGCCTTGATGCCGTCAGGAAGCGCCCCGGCATGTATATCGGCGACACCGACGACGGCTCGGGCCTGCACCACATGGTCTATGAGGTGGTGGACAACGCCATCGACGAGGCCCTGGCGGGCTACGCCGATCTCGTGACCGTGACCCTCAATGCCGATGGCTCGGTCACCGTCACCGACAATGGCCGCGGCATTCCCACCGACATCCACAAGTCGGAGGGGGTTTCCGCCGCCGAGGTCATCATGACCCAGCTCCATGCCGGCGGCAAGTTCGACCAGAATTCCTACAAGGTCTCGGGCGGTCTGCATGGCGTGGGCGTGTCGGTGGTCAATGCGCTGTCATCGACCTTGCAGCTCACCATTCATCGCGCCGGCAAGACCCACTACATGACCTTCACCCATGGCGATGCCGATGCACCGCTGCAGGTGGTGGGCGAGGCCGGCGACAAGCGCGGCACGGAAGTGACCTTCCTGCCCTCGCCCGAAACCTTCACCCACATCGAATTCGATTTCACCACGCTGGAACACCGCCTGCGCGAGCTGGCCTTCCTCAACTCCGGTGTGCGCATTGTGCTCACCGACAAGCGCGGCGTGGAACCCCATGTGGTGGAACTGCACTATGAGGGCGGCATTGCCGCCTTCGTGAAATATCTCGACCGCACCAAGCAGGCGGCCCTGCCGCAGCCCGTGATGATCCGGGGCGAGAAGGACGGCATCACCACCGAATGTGCCCTGTGGTGGAATGACAGCTACCACGAGAATGTCCTGTGCTTCACCAACAACATTCCCCAGCGTGACGGCGGCACCCACCTGGCGGGCTTCCGCGGCGCGCTCACCCGCGTCATCAACAATTATGCCAATGACAGCGGCATTGCGAAAAAGGAAAAGGTGGCCCTGACCGGCGATGACGCGCGCGAGGGATTGACCTGCGTGCTCTCGGTCAAGGTGCCGGACCCCAAGTTCTCCTCCCAGACCAAGGACAAGCTGGTGTCGTCGGAGGTCCGCCCCGTGGTGGAAAATCTGGTGAACGAACAGCTTGGCGCCTGGTTCGAGGAACACCCGAGCGAGGCCCGTTCCATCGTGTCCAAGGTGGTGGAAGCCGCCGCCGCGCGTGAGGCCGCCCGCAAGGCCCGGGAGTTGACGCGGCGCAAGGGCGCGCTCGATATTTCCTCGCTGCCCGGCAAGCTTGCCGACTGTCAGGAGCGCGATCCCGCCCTCTCGGAACTCTTCATCGTCGAGGGCGACAGCGCCGGTGGCTCGGCCAAGCAGGCCAGGAACCGCGAAAACCAGGCGGTGCTGCCCCTGCGCGGCAAGATCCTCAACGTCGAGCGCGCCCGCTTTGACAAGATGCTGTCCTCGGCGGAAATCGGCACGCTGATCACCGCACTGGGCACCGGCATCGGGCGCGAGGAATTCAACCCCGACAAGCTGCGCTATCACAAGATCATCATCATGACCGACGCCGACGTGGACGGCGCCCACATCAGAACCCTGCTCCTCACCTTCTTCTATCGCCAGATGAAGGAAGTGATCGAGCGCGGCCATCTCTTCATCGCCCAGCCGCCGCTCTACAAGGTGAAGCGCGGCACCTCCGAGCAATATCTCAAGGACAACAAGGCGCTCGAGGATTATCTCATCGACACCGGGCTTGATGGCTCGACACTGGCTCTGGCCGTGGGCCAGGAGCGCGCCGGCAACGATCTCCGCGCCATCGTCGAGGAGGCTCTGTCCATCCGGGCGGCACTCGACAGCCTGCATTCGCGCTATCCCCGCCACGTCATCGAGCAGGTGGCCATCGCCGGGGCCCTGAACCCGGAGGTGCTCTCCAACAACGACAATTCCGCCGCGGCGGCCCATTACATCGCCAAGCGGCTTGACGTCATTTCCGAGGAGACCGAGCGCGGCTGGCAGGGTGCCGTGGCGCCCGATGGCGGCCTGGCCTTCACCCGCCAGGTGCGCGGCGTCAAGGAACACTGGCACATCGACGCCAAGCTCATCGGCTCGGCGGATGCGCTGCGTCTCGACCGCAAGACGCCGCATCTGCAGGAAATCTATGGCGCTCCCGCGAAGCTCCGCCGCAAGGATCAGGAAACGGTGATCCACGGTCCCATGGACCTGCTGGAGGCGGTCTTTGCCGTGGGCCGCAAGGGCATATCGATCCAGCGCTACAAGGGCCTGGGCGAGATGAACCCGGAGCAGCTTTGGGAAACCACGCTCGACCCCAACGTGCGCTCGCTGCTGCGGGTGAAGCTGAACGAGGGCGGCGAGGCGGACGATCTCTTCACCAAGCTCATGGGCGACACGGTGGAGCCGCGCCGCGACTTCATCCGCGAGAATGCGCTGAACGTAGCCAACCTCGACGTCTGATCCGGCGCGTCGTCACCGGACATGCCGCAGCACCGGCCCGCTCCACGGCGGGGGGTCCGATCAGCCGTTGACTCCGCCACCCTCCCGCCCCCTAAATGGCGAAAACCGGGGGAGGGGACGGCCATGTCGCGTGAGACGCTGCGCCGTATTCTGGGGTCGAGCGACCTGTCGGCGCTGGACGAGTCACGCGTGGCCCTTGGCCTGTTGCTGGCCGCCATGGTGGCCGCTGACGGCGTGGTCAAACCGGTGGAGCGCCACCAGCTTCTCGACGATCTCAAGACCAAGTTCGGCCTGGCGCCCCATCAGGCGCTGCGCATTGCCGGGAACGCCGGGGGAGAGAGGGTGGAACCCGACCAGCTCGCCGCCCTGGTGGGCCTGGCGCTCGCCTCGGACCGGGGCGGCGAGGTCAAGGCGCTCATTCAGGAACTCTGGCACCTCGCCATCTGCGACGGCGAATTGCATCCGCGCGAGCGCGAACTGGCCGAACATCTGGTGGGCCTGATCGAGGCCGTGGTTGAGGAAGACCCGCCGCCGGGGGCTTGAGCCGACCTGCCGCGCCGTGGCACAAGAGGGAAGGCTCATCATGTCGCAGACCCTCAGTCATCGCTTCCGCCAGCGCCATGGCGCAACCCCCGCCCTCAGCCGCGCCCCGGGCCGGGTCAATCTCATTGGCGAACACACCGATTATAACGGCGGCTTCGTCATGCCCGCCGCGCTCCATTATGCCACCACGGCCGCCTGCGCCCCGCGCGCCGACCGCACCTTGCGTCTCTATTCCACCATGACGGATGAGGAGGTGTCAGTCGATCTCGACCATCTGTCGGAGCGGCGCGGCCACTGGAGCGACTATGTGGTGGGCATGGCCCTGATGCTGGAGCGCGCGGGCCATCGCTTGCGCGGCGCGGACATGATGATCGATTCCACCGTGCCGGTGGGGTCGGGTCTCAGTTCCTCGGCGGCGCTGGAAGTGTCCAGCGGCCATGCGCTGGTCCATGCGGCGGGCGGCACCATCGATCCGGTGCAACTGGCCAGGGTCGGCCAGCGCGCCGAGAATGATTTTGTCGGCATGCGCTGCGGCATCATGGATCAATATATCTCGGCCTGCGGCCGGGCGGGTGCAGCACTTCTCATCGATTGCCGCAGTCTTGCGGCACGGCCCGTGACCGTGCCGGATGAAGCGGTCATCGTGGTCATCGACAGCAAGGTCCGGCACCAGCACGCGGGCGGGGAGTATAATCGCCGCCGGGAGGCCTGCGAGCAGGGTGTGGCGCTGTTGCGGAAGGTCATGCCCGGCATCAGCCAGTTGCGCGACGTGACGCCGGCCGATCTCGCCCGCCATCAGGCTCTGCTGCCGGAGATGATCCACCGCCGCTGCCGCCACATCGTCAGCGAGAACCAGCGCGTGCTCGACGGCGAAGCGGCCCTGAACCGGGGCGATGTCCGCACCTTTGGCCGCCTGATGAATGAATCGCACGCCTCCATGCGTGATGACTTCGAGATCACCTGCGCCGAGGTGGACCGGCTGGCGGAGATCGCGCAAGGGGCGGCTGGCGTTTATGGCGCACGCATGACCGGCGGCGGCTTCGGCGGCTGCGTGGTGGCGCTGGTCGCGGCGGACAAGTCTGAAGGCTTCATGGCAACGGTGACACAGGCCTACGAAAAGGCCACGGGCCTCACGCCCCAGGCCTTTGCCTGTCATCCCGGGCCGGGCGTGGCATTGGTGACAGAATGATGGAACAGTTGCAGTCGACCTCGCACCGCCGCCTTAACGCGCTCACCGGCGAATGGGTCATCGTCTCGCCCCACCGCACCCAGCGTCCCTGGCAGGGCCAGCAGGAGGCCGTTCCAGCACCCTCGGCCATGGCCCATGATCCCCAGTGCTATCTCTGCGCTGGCAATACCCGCGCCAATGGCGAAAAAAATCCCGATTACACCGGCACCTTCGTCTTCGACAATGACTTTGCCGCATTGAAGCCGGATGCGCCCGAGCTTCGCAGCGCCGACGGGCTGTTCATCGCCGAGGGCGAAGGGGGCATCTGCCGGGTCGTCTGTTTCTCGCCGCGCCATGACCTGACGCTGGCGCGCATGTCGGTGGCCGAGATCACAGGCGTCATCGACTGCTGGGCCGATGAGACCGCCGCCCTCGCCGCGCACGCCGACATCACGGCGGTGCAGATCTTTGAAAACCGCGGCGAGGTCATGGGCTGCTCCAACCCGCACCCGCACGGACAAATCTGGGCCAGCCGCCACCTGCCCAACGAGATGGTGAAGGAGGACGCCCGGCAGCAGGCCCACTTCGCCCGCCATGGCCGCCCGCTGCTCGCCGACTATCTCGCGCGCGAACTGGAACTTCAGGAGCGCATCATCTTCGCCAACGAGCATGTCGTGGTGCTGGTGCCCTTCTGGGCGGTCTGGCCCTTCGAGACCATGGTTCTGCCGCGCCGCCACGTCACCTCATTCGATCAGCTTGCCACGGCGGAGCGGCGCGGTTGGGCCGAGGCGCTCTCCGCCATCACCATCCGCTACGACAATCTCTTTCAGGTGTCCTTCCCCTATTCCATGGGCTTTCACCAGCGCCCAATGGATGGCAAGACCCACCCGGCCTGGACGCTGCACGGCCACTTCTATCCGCCGCTCCTGCGCTCGGCCACCGTGAAGAAATTCATGGTCGGCTTTGAAATGCTGGGCGGCCCGCAGCGCGACATCACGCCGGAAGCCGCCGCCCGGCGCCTGCGCGAGCTGCCCGCCCGTCATTATCTGGACCGGTGATCCGGGTCAGCCCTTGCCCGTCTGGCCGTAATAGGCCCCCGGCCCGTGCTTGCGCTTGAAGTGCCGGGCCAGAAGCTCGGGCTCGATGGTGGCAAGCTGGGGCTGCAAGGACAGCGACATCAGTGCCATGTGGGCCACGCATTCCAGCGCCACCGCCACCTCCACCGCCTTGGCCGCCGTCCCCCCCCAGCAGAAGGGTGCATGGCGGTTCACCAGCATGGCCGGGCAATCGGCGGCATGGCGGTTGCCCATGGTTTCGACGATGACATTGCCGGTCTCCCACTCGTAAGCCCCGGCAATCTCCGCCGCCGTCATCTTGCGTGTCACCGGCACATCGCCGTTGAAATAGTCGGCGTGGGTGGTGCCGAAAATGGGAATGGCCCGCCCCGCCTGGGCAAAGGCCGTGGCGTGGGAGGAATGGGTGTGGACCACGCCGCCCATGTCAGGGAAGGCGATGAACAGCCGGCGGTGGGTCGGCGTGTCCGATGATGGCCTGAGCTTGCCCTCCACCACCGTGCCCTCGAGGTCCACCACCACCATGTCGCGCGGGCGCAGCGCGGCATAGTCCACCCCGCTCGGCTTGATGGCGAAGACGCCGCGCTGGCGGTCCATGGCGCTGGCATTGCCGAAGGTGAGATTGATGAGGCCATGGCGCGGCAGGGCCAGATTGGCCTCATAGGCCTCGCGTTTCAGTTCCTTGTACATGGCATCCTCCTCAGGCGCGGAAGCCCTGATTGAGGTGATAATAGACCTCGTTGTTGCGCAGATCCTGCTTGAAGGTGGCAAGCCTTGTGTCGGCGCCGATATGGGCCATCTCGATCCCCGCCATGGTGGCGAAGTCCTCCAGCATCTCGGCCGTGACCGCGTAACTGAAGCCGGAGTGATGCGCCCCGCCGGCCAGGATCCAGGCCGCGCAGGCGGTCTTGAAATCGGGCTGGCATTCCCACACCGCGCGCGCCACCGGCAGCTTCGGCAGGGCCTGGTGATCGACCACGGTGATCTCATTCACCACCATGCGGAAGCGGTTGCCGAGATCGATGAGGCAGGCGTTGAGCGCCGGGCCGGGCCTGGTGTCGAAGACCAGCCGCACCGGATCGGACTTGCCGCCGATGCCCAGGGGGTGAATTTCAACCCGCGGCCTGGCGCTGGCGATGGTGGGGCAGATTTCCAGCATGTGGGCCCCCAGCACCTGACCGCCGGAGGCGGGCAGGTGATAGGTGTAATCCTCCATGAAGGAGGTGCCGCCGGGAAGTCCCTCGCCCATGACCTTCATGGCCCGCACCAGGGCCGCCGTCTTCCAGTCGCCCTCGGCCCCGAAGCCATAGCCGTCGGCCATCAGCCGCTGCGGCGCCAGGCCCGGAAGCTGGTCAAGCCCATGCAGGTCCTCGAAGGTGTCGCTGAAGCCCTTGAAGCCGCCCGCTTCAAGGAAGGCGCGCAGGCCCAACTCCTGTTTTGCAGCATAGACGAGGGCGGCATGGCGCGCGCCCCCCTTCTGCAACGCGGGAGCAACGGTGAAGAGCTTGTCATAATCAGCCGCCAGCGCCTCGGCCCCCCGGTCCGTCACGGCGTCGATGCGCGCCACCAACTCGCTGATCCCATAGCCGTTGACCGAGAAGCCGAACTTCATCTCGGCCGAGACCTTGTCGCCCTCGGTCACGGCCACCTGCCGCATGTTGTCGCCGAAGCGGCAGAACTTCGCCCCCTGCCAGTCGTGCCATGCGCGGGCCGCACGCATCCAGGCGCCGATCCGGTCCTCCACCTCGGGATCGCTCCAGTGGCCCACCACCACCTTGCGGGCCAGCCGCATGCGGGTGTGGATGAAACCCGCCTCGCGGTCGCCGTGGGCGGCCTGATTGAGGTTCATGAAATCCATGTCGATGGCCGCCCACGGCAGATCGCGGTTGAACTGGGTGTGGAGATGGAGGAAGGGCTTGGAGAGCAGGCCCAGGCCCCTGATCCACATCTTCGAGGGCGAGAAGGTGTGCATCCACAGGATGAGACCGGCGCAATTGCCATCGGCATTGGCGGCGATGCACAGCCCGGTGATCTCGTCGGGCGTGGTCACCACCGGCTTGAACACGGTCTTCAGCGGCAGGCGCGCGGAAGCAGCGAAGGTGGCGGCGATCTTGCCCGCGTTCTCGGCCACCTGGGCCAGGGGGCCGGGGCCATAGAGATGCTGCGAACCGCAGACGAACCAGATTTCGGGAGAGGACAGGTTTTTCATGGGAGAACCTCGGAGGCTGCGGCCGGGCGGCGTTGTTGGTATTTGATGGCGATCAGATCCTTCATCACGCCGGAGAGGTCAGCCGCCCTGTCGATGCCGCCAAAGGCATCGTGCAGGCGGCGATAGAGGTCATAGAGCCGGTCATAAAGGGCGCGGTTTTCCGGCTTGGGGTCATAATGCCTGGGGGCGAGCCGCGTCATGGCCGCCTGCGCCGTGGCGAAGTCCGGGTGCGCCCCCGCCAGCACCGCGGCGGCCACGGCAGACCCCAGCGCACAGGTCTGGCTCGAACCCGCCACCAGCATGGTGCAGCCCGTCACATCGGCATAGATCTGCATGAGGAGCGGGTTCTTCTCCGCGATGCCCCCGGCACAGACCACGCGGGTGATGGGCACGCCATGGGACTGGATGCGCTCGATGATGGCGCGCGCGCCGAAGGCGGTGGCCTCCAGCAGCGCCCGGTAGATTTCGGCCCGCGTGGTGTAAAGGTCCTGGCCGAGGATGAGGCCGGAGAGCAACTGGTCCACCAGGATGGTGCGGTTGCCGTTGTTCCAGTCGAGCGCGATCAGCCCCGCCTCGCCCGGCTTCTGGGCGGCGGCTTCGGCGGTCAGTTCCGCATGCAGCGCGGCGTCGCCCTTGCACACGATCTCCACCCACCACTTGAAAATGTCGCCGACCGCCGACTGCCCGGCCTCGATGCCATGGAAGGCGGGAAGGACCGCGCCCGGCACGATGCCGCAGACACCGGGAATGTCGGCCACCTGCTTGTGTGAAGGCACCACGCAGATGTCGCAGGTGGAGGTGCCGATGACTTTCACCAGCGTGCCCTCGGTAACCCCGCTGCCGATGGCGCCGTAATGGACATCGAATTCACCGATGGCGACCGGAATGCCCTCTGGCAGGCCCAGCTTCTGTGCCCATGCAGCAGAAAGCTTGCCCGCCGGTTCCAGCGCGTCATGGGCCGTGTCATAGAGCCGGTCACGCAACGCGGCGAGCTTCGGGTCAAGCTGTGACAGGAAGTCCTTGTCCGGCAACCCGCCCCACGCGTCGGCATAGAGCGCCTTGTGGCCCGCCGCGCAGATGCCGCGCTTCACCTGGCGGGGATCCTCCACGCCCGCCAGAACCGAGGGCACCCAGTCGGCCAGTTCCACCCAGGACCAGGCGGCGTCGAAAACCTCCGGCGCGGTGTTGCGGCAATGCCAGATCTTCGACCAGAACCATTCCGAGGAATAGGTGCCGCCGCACTTCGCCACGTAGTGCGGACGGATGGCCCGCGCCAGTTCGGTGATCCGCGCCGCCTCCGACCATGACGTGTGGTCCTTCCACAGCCAGCATTGGGCCGCAAGATTCTCCCGCCACCTGGGGTCCAGCGCCAGCGGCCGGTTTTTGGCATCCACCGGAATGGGGCTGGAACCCGTGGTGTCGACCCCGATGCCCACCACGCGCGCGCCGTCAAAGCCGGGCCTGCTCCGCGCCTGCGCCAGGGCCCCGGCAACACTCTGCTCGAGGCCGAGGAGATAATCCGCCGGGTTCTGCCGGGCGAGGTGGCCATCGGCGGGATCGAGCAGGATGCCCTGTGCGCCCGAGGGATAGTTCACCACCGCGCTGCCAAACTCCGCGCCGTCCGAGCAGCGCACGATGAGGGCGCGCACCGAATTGGTGCCGTAATCAAGACCGAGAGTGAACATGGGCTTTCTTCCGGTTTGCTGTGGCCGCCGGTTTGGCGGCGGCCTTCTTCTGCCGTTTGAAATAGCGGTGCAGGTCGCCCAGCGAGGCATCGAGCAGTCCGGTCATGTGGCGCTCGGCCAGCTGCGGCTTTCCTGCCCGGATCGCGGCCAGCACGGCGCGATGCTTGTGCAGCCGTTCATCCTTCATGCCTGCCGCGCCCTGCCAGCTGTATTGGAAGCTGAATTCCAGCGAGGTGTGGATGAGATTGCCGAGCGAGGTGAGGAAATGGTTCACCGTCGTCTCCAGGATGGCGAGATGAAACGCCAGGTCGGCGGCAATGAGATCATGGCCGCCGCCCCGAAAGCGCTCCATGCGCTCATAGGCGGCACTGATGCGCGCCACCATGGCGGGGGTGCGGGCCTCCGCCGCCAGACGCGCGGCCTGCGGCTCCACCATGCGGCGCAGCACAAAGAGGTCGGTCACGAATTTTTCGATGGGCGTGGTGGCAAGATGCCAGGCCAGCACATCGCGGTCCAGCATGTTCCAGCGGTGGCGCGGCTCCACCGTCGAACCCACCTTGGGACGGCTGGCCAGCAGGCCCTTGCCGGCCAGGGTCTTGAGGGCTTCACGCACGGCGGTGCGGCTTGCCGTAAAGGTCCGGCCCCATTCCGCCTCATTGGGCAAAACCTGGCCCGGCGCATAGGTGCCGTCAAGAATGCGCACGCCGATGGCACGGGCAATATCGCCGCGTGGCCGCTTGGCGCGCAGGGCCTTGGCTGGCCCGGATGCGGGTGACGTCCGCCGCAAGTTCTGCTGCACTGCGGTAGGCCTCTCCTCCGGTGGCTCGGGCATTTATCATACAAATATCCATTGCCCGGACGCAATAACTCTTCTAAGAATTTCACTCAGCCTGAGGGCTGGCGCGTAACGCCGAGGCCCCACGCTTTCACAGAGGAGGACCTTACGTGATCAATCGCAGACATTTCCTCGCGACCACTGCTGCTCTTGCCATGCTGGCAACCAGCGGCATGGCACTGGCGGCCGACAAGGGCCTGGTGGGCGTTTCCATGCCGACCAAGTCTTCGACCCGCTGGATTTCCGATGGCGAGTCGATGAAGAAGGAATTCGAGGCCAAGGGCTATGGCGTTGACCTGCAGTTCGCCGAGGACGACATTCCGAACCAGCTCGCCCAGATCGAGAACATGGTGACCAAGGGCGCCAAGGTTCTGATCGTCGCCGCCATTGACGGCACCACACTCTCCGACATTCTCAAGAAGGCCCATGACAGCGGCGCCAAGGTCATTGCCTATGACCGCCTCATCCGCGGCTCGGGCGATGTTGACTATTATTCCACCTTCGACAATTTCAAGGTCGGCGTGCTCCAGGCCGAAAGCCTGGTCAAGGGCCTGAAGGAACGCTTCCCCGGCGTGAAGCCGTGGAACGTGGAACTCTTCGGCGGCTCGCCGGACGACAACAACGCCTTCTTCTTCTATGACGGCGCCATGAGCGTGCTGCAGCCGATGATCGACGCCGGCGAGGTGAAGATCGTCTCCGGCCAGACCGGCATGGACAAGGTCGGCACCCTGCGCTGGGACGGCGCGGTGGCCCAGGCCCGCATGGACAACCTGCTGTCGGCCAACTACACCGACAAGAAGGTCAATGCGGTTCTCGCCCCCTATGACGGCCTGTCGCGCGGCATCATCTCCTCGCTCAAGGGCGTGGGCTATGCCCCCGGACCGGAAATGCCCATCGTCTCCGGCCAGGACGCGGAAGTTCCCTCCGTCAAGGGCATGATGGCCGGCGAGCAATACGCCACCATCTTCAAGGACACCCGCGAACTCGCCAAGGTGACCGCCGAGATGGTCGATGCCATCATGCAGGGCAAGGAACCCACGGTGAACGACACCAAGACCTATGACAACGGCGTCAAGGTCGTGCCGTCCAACCTGCTGGTGCCGCAGGTCGTCTACAAGGACGACATCCAGAAGATGCTGGTCGACTCCGGCTACATCAAGGCCGACGACCTGAAGTAAGACCCCAAGAGGCCCTCCCCAAAACTGTGGGGAGGGCCGGGGTGGGGCTTGCCCAGTCATCCGCAACGGGTTCATTCTGGCGGCTGGACCGGGTGTCTGGACAAGCCCCGCCCTGCTGTATGTCCCCCGCGGGCTGCGGCAGCCATCACAAGATTTTTGGGAGGCGGGGTGGCCATGCAGCCCATCCTTGAAATGCGCGCCATCACCAAGACGTTTCCGGGCGTCAAGGCGCTGACCGACGTCAATCTCTCGATCCTGCCCGCAGAAATCCACGCCGTGGTCGGCGAAAACGGCGCGGGCAAATCCACCCTGATGAAGGTTCTCTCCGGCGTCTATCCGCACGGCACCTATTCCGGCGACATTTTCTTCGAGGGCAAGGAACGCAAGTTCGCCACCATCAGCGACAGCGAAGACACCGGCATCATCATCATCCATCAGGAACTGGCCCTGGTGCCGCTTCTGTCCATCGCCGAGAACATTTTCCTGGGCCATGAGACGGCGACCAACGGAGTCATCAACTGGTTCGAGGCCTTTGCCCGCACCAGGGACCTGCTGAAGAAGGTGGGTCTGTCGGAACACCCCAACACCCTCATCACCAACCTCGGCACCGGCAAGCAGCAACTCGTCGAGATCGCCAAGGCGCTGAACAAGAAGGTGAAGCTCCTCATCCTCGACGAGCCCACATCCTCACTCAATGAAACCGATTCCAACGCCCTTCTGGCGCTGCTTCAGGAATTCCGCGCCCAGGGCATCTCCTCCATTCTCATCACCCACAAGCTCAACGAGGTGATGAAGGTCGCCGACCGCATCACGGTGATCCGCGACGGCAAGACGGTGGACACCCTCGACACCTCCACCGCCAAGGTCAGCGAGGACCGCATCATCAAGGCCATGGTGGGCCGCGATCTGGTGGACCGCTATCCCGCCCGCACCCCGAAGATCGGGGCGACCATCTTCGAGGTGAAGAACTGGAACGTCCATCATCCGCAACATGCCGACCGCCGCATCATCAAGGATGTCTCCTTCCATGTGAAGCGGGGCGAGGTGGTGGGCATCGCCGGTCTCATGGGCTCGGGCCGCACCGAACTGTCCATGTCGATCTTCGGCCGCGCCTATGGCCAGAAGATTTCGGGCGAGGTTCTGGTCAACGGCAAGCCCATCGATGTCTCCACCATTCCCCATGCGCTCGACGCGGGCTTAGCCTATGTCACCGAGGATCGCAAGACCTATGGCCTGGTGCTCATCGACCACATCAAGCACAATATCACGCTGGCCCATCTCGAGGGCGTGTCCGAGCACGGCGTCATCGACGACCTGCGCGAGCTTTCCGTCGCCAACAAATACCGCAAGGATCTCGCCATCCGCTGTTCCGGCGTCTATCAGCCCACGGTGAACCTCTCCGGTGGCAACCAGCAGAAGGTGGTGCTGTCCAAGTGGCTCTTCTCCGGGCCCGACATTCTCATTCTGGATGAGCCCACGCGCGGCATCGATGTCGGCGCCAAATATGAAATCTACGGCATCATCAACCAGCTCGTGGACGAGGGCAAGGCGGTCATCGTCATCTCCTCGGAAATGCCGGAACTCCTGGGCATCTCGGACCGCATCTATGTGATGAACGACGGCCGCATGGTGGCCGAAATGCCCGCCCGCGAAGCAACCCAGGAAAAGATCATGCGGGCGATCATGAAATCATGGGAACATTGACATGAGTGACGTTGCCACCTCTGCCTCGGAAAAATCCGTCATCCTGCGCTTCATCAAGGCGAACATGCGCGACTATGCGCTGCTTCTGTCGCTGCTCGCCATCATGATCTTCTTTCAGTTCACCACCAACGGCACGCTCTTCATGCCGGTGAACATGACCAACATCATCCTGCAGAACAGCTACATCGTCATCATGGCGCTGGGCATGCTGCTGATCATCGTGGCGGGTCACATCGATCTTTCCGTCGGCTCGGTGTCGGGCTTCATCGGCGCGGTCGCCGCCGTGCTCATGGTGAACTACAAGCTCGATCCCTTCCTCTCGGTCGTGGCCTGCCTGGCGCTGGGCGCACTCATCGGCGGGGTGCAGGGCTATTTCGTCGCCTATCACAAGATCCCGGCCTTCATCGTCACCCTGGCGGGCATGCTGATCTTCAAGGGCCTGGCCCTCACGGTGCTCGGCGGTGCCTCGGTCGGTCCCTTCCCGCGCATCTTCCAGCTTCTCAGCTCCGGCTATATCCCGGATTTCTTTGGGGTCGAGAATTTCAACGTGCTGGCCATGCTCATCGGCGCTCTGGTCACGGCGGTCATCATCTTCTTCAACGTGAAGGAACGGCGCAACGAACAGGCCCATGGTCTGGCGGAAGAGCCGGACATGATCTTCTATGGCCGCAACCTGCTCATCGCCATCGCCTTCCTCGGCTTCTCCTTCCTCATGGCGAAATACAAGGGCCTGCCCAACGTGCTGGTGGTCATGTTCGGCCTCATCGCGCTCTTCATCTTCATCACCACGCGCACCACCTTTGGCCGCCGCATCTACGCCATGGGCGGCAATGAAAAGGCCGCGCGCCTCTCCGGCATCAACACCGAGAAGCTCACCTTCCTGATCTTCGCCATCATGGGGGCGCTCGCCGCCCTCGCCGGTCTCATCTTCGCCGCGCGTCTGAACGTGGCCACGCCCAAGGCGGGCCTGGGCTTCGAACTGGACGTCATCGCCGCCTGCTTCATCGGCGGTGCCGCCACCACGGGCGGCGTCGGCAAGGTCATCGGTGCGGTCATCGGCGCCTTCATCATGGGTGTCATGAACAACGGCATGTCCATCATGGGCATCGGCATCGACTGGCAGCAGATCATCAAGGGCGTGGTCCTCATGCTCGCCGTGTTCCTCGACGTCTATTACAAGAACCGGGCGCACTGAGTGGCGTGCGAAGGCGAACAAGTGGCCGGGCCATGGGCCCGGCCATTTTTCTATTGGCTATTGGCTATTGGCTACGGCCTGCCGGAGCAATTCCGGCAGGGCGGGGTGTTGCACGTCGGCGAGATTGCGGAACCGATACGTTCGCGATGAAACTCCGGTGCCGCCGAGAACGCCGTGCGGATCAAGAAAAGTCGCGCCCTTGACGAATGAAAGGGTAAGGCCGGTCTTGGCCGCACTCAAGACCAAGGCATCACGCTTGCCGCGCCATACCGGAACTGAATGGTATTTCTCGGTGCCGCCGCGCATGCCGGGAGACAATTCTGGTGCCTGTTCCGCAATTAAATCAACCAGGCGTTCGGCCGCCGGGATGAATTTCGGTTCAACACGCGTGTCTATATACCGCCGGATGTTGGAATCCACCTGGGCTGCTCCCATGCCGATTGGTGCGCAGCACCAACTTTCAGGAATTTTCTGAGGTGGTCAAGTCTTGCTCCTCGCCGGCAAGGGCAGTTCGCCCGCGCTGGAGGAAGGCGGCCCGCCAGCGAACAAAAAGGCCCCCGAAGCGGGGGCCCTTTGCTGGCGGAGGAAGAGGGATACGGGCGAAATTGTCTCAGCGGGACGCTTGTTAACGAGAGATATTGCTGAGAACCCCGACATAAAAGGCCGCATGCGCAGCCGTTCGATGATGCCGTGAGCTTGGTGAAAGCGTTCAACGAATGCCTTGATAGTATGTTCTCGTCGAGCCTACGTCCTATCGCAGTCAGTCCAAAACTTGCGAAAGGAAACGAAATGGCATCCATGCACCTGAACCAAATCCAGCTCGCTGCCCGCTGGAACATTAGTCACCGCACTCTCGAACGCTGGCGATGGTCCGGCGATGGGCCGCTGTTCATAAAGATCGGCGGGCGAGTGGTATATCGCTTGGCCGACGTCGAGGCCTATGAACTCAAACAGATCCGCAAGAGCACATCCGAAGTGTCGCAGCAGCTGGCTGCCGCCCGGCTTCATACGTGAAGCCGGTCCCCTCTGCGGGGCCTGAGATTCCCCTTTGTTGCCACTGTCGAGATGCGCTGTGCCCCGGCGCGTCTCTTTTTCGTTTGACGCTTGGCCAGATTGCCGTCGCCACCGCAACGCTGTGCTGAGAGGATCGCCGATTTTCTGGGTTCCCCTGACAACTGGAATGGCTATAATAGCTCCAATTCGGGAGATCCAGGATGCAACGTATCGCTGCACGCGAGGCGAAGAATAGCTTTGGGCGCTTGATCGACATGGCGCGTGCGGAACCCGTCGCTATCGAAAAGCATGGGCGAGCGGTCGTGGTTGTCATTGCGTTCGAAGAATATGAGCGCCTGGCCGGGCGTGACGTCGCTAAAGGACAAGACGCGAAGGCTGCAAGCCCTCCGCCGAAGGGTGAGCAATGACCCTAACTGCTTACCACGCCAAGTACTTTGCGCATGATCTGACCCGCCGAGCCGCCAATGGTTTGGATCGGCTTTCGATGTCGCTCTTCGACGCAGCTGTCGATCTGAACCCTCACCAGATCGAGGCGGCGTTGTTCGCGCTTGAATCGCCACTTTCAAAGGGTGTCTTGCTCGCCGACGAGGTCGGTCTGGGCAAGACGATCGAGGCGGGAATTGTCCTCTGCCAATTCTGGGCCGAACGAAAGCGGCGGTTGCTGGTCATCTGCCCAGCTTCGCTCCGGAAGCAATGGGCATTGGAGCTTTCCGAGAAGTTCAATCTTCCATCCCGGGTTCTGGATGCGAAGACCTACCGGGAGGAACTCCGGCTTGGCCGTGCGCCGCTGAACGAGAAGGGTGTTCTCATCGTCTCGTTCAACTATGCCAGCGCATTGCGTGAAGAAATCAAAGCGATCACGTGGGATCTGGTTGTCATCGACGAAGCCCACAAACTCCGGAACGCCTACCGTCCCAGCAACAAGGTCGGTCAGGGTATCCGCTGGGCCACGGAAGATTGCCGTAAGTTGTTGCTGACGGCGACGCCGCTACAGAACTCGCTGGTTGAGCTCTACGGGCTTTCGACGCTCATCGATGATCACCTGTTCGGCGACATCAACGCGTTCCGGGCACGGTACGCCAGCGCCGGGAGCAGCCTGACGGACCTGCGGCAAAGGCTCGCAACGTTCTGCAAGAGGACGTTGCGCAACCAGGTCGTAGAGTACGTTCGATACACAGAGCGGCGGGCTATCACACGTCCGTTTACGTCGAGCGACGCCGAGCATTCGCTGTATGAGGCGGTCTCGGCCTTCTTGCAGCGCCCCAACAGCTACGCACTCCCGCAGCGCCAGAGACACCTCACAGCTCTTATCCTGAGAAAGCTCTTAGCCTCGTCGTCTCTGGCAATCGCCGGCACGCTCGACACCTTGCGCGCGAGATTGGAAACGCTCCGCGACGAGCAGATCAAGGACGATCCAGAATTTGCCGAACGTCTCATCGAAGCCGAAGAGATCGAAGACGAGCTGCTCGATGACATCCTCGGAGATGACGCCGAAACTGATTCATCGGACCCCGTCGCTGGGCCGATCGACCGGGCGAAGCTGAAGGAAGAAATCGAGCTCTTGGAGCGCCTGAGTGCGCGGGCGCGGAGTATTCCTGTCGACACCAAGACCGAGACGCTTCTCAAGGCTTTGGACATTGGCTTTGCGCAGATGGCTGAAACAGGCGCTGCGCGTAAAGCGGTCCTCTTCACCGAATCTCGCAGGACGCAGGACTACCTCAAGAGCTTCCTGGAAAGTCACGGCTACAAGGACAAGGTCGTCGTCTTCAATGGCACCAACACGGGTCCGGAAGCGACGCAGATCTATGAAGCCTGGCTTGCAAAGAACAGGCTGACAGGCCGTTCCTCCGGTTCGCGCGCCATCGACGTGCGCGCCGCATTGGTCGAGCACTTTCGCGATAATGCGACGATCCTGCTTGCAACAGAAGCAGCAGCGGAGGGCGTGAACCTTCAGTTCTGCTCGCTGGTCGTCAACTACGATTTGCCGTGGAACCCGCAGCGGATCGAGCAGCGGATCGGTCGATGCCATCGCTATGGGCAGAAGCACGACGTCGTCGTGATCAATTTCCTGAACGAGCGCAATGAGGCTGACCGCCGTGTCCTCGAATTGCTCGGCGAGAAGTTCAACCTCTTTAATGGTGTCTTTGGTGCATCGGATGACGTGCTGGGCAGCATCGAGTCAGGGGTCGACTTCGAGAAGCGCATCCTGGCGATCTATCAGGAATGTCGATACCCACATGAGATCGAGGCGGCATTCCAGAAACTCCAAGCGGAGATGGACGAGAGCATCCGTGCCCGCATGGACGACACGCGCCGCAAGCTCTTCGAGCGCTTCGATGAGGATGTTCACCAGCGCCTGCGAATTCGGCTTGCCGACGCCAAGGCCCAACTCGACCGGGTCGGCCAGCGTTTCTGGTCACTGACGCGATTCATTCTGGCGGATCGTGCCCGCTTCGATGACGATGCGCTTGCGTTCGATCTTAAGGTCCCGCCGAGCCCGGAGATTTCGCCGGGCCGCTATCACCTCATTTCGAAGTCCCAGCCGGAGCCTGGACAAGATCGGAGCGAGGAGCCGAGCCGTTTCCTCTATCGCCTGTCGCACCCTCTCGGAGAGAAGGTCGTTCAAGGCGGAAAATCACTCGAATCGCCCGCAGCCGTCGTCACCTTCGATGTCACGAACCACGCCACGCGCCTTCACGTCGTCGAAGCTCTTCGCGGCAAATCCGGCCATCTCGTTCTGACGCGATTGCAAATCGAGTCCTATGAGCGGGAGGAGTATCTCCTCTTCTCCGGCTTCGACGACGATGGCGCGACGCTCGATCAGGAAACCATGGAGAAACTGTTCGGCTGCTCGGGCCACGCCGATGCACCGACGGCAATCCCCGACGCGGTCACCAAACGGCTTGAAGCAGAAGCGCAGCGCCACGCCAAGGCGACGATCAGCCTCTCCCTTGAGCAGAACAGCGCCCACTTCAATCAGGCCCGTGAGAAACTCGAAAAATGGGCCGACGACATGGTGCTTTCGGCCGAGAAGGCGCTCGCCGACACCAAGGAGCAGATCAAGGTGCTGCGCCGCCAGGCGCGCCAGGCCGTGACGCTTGAGGAGCAGCACTCTATCCAGGAGAAAATCCAGAAGCTGGAGCGCCAGCAGCGCCGCCAGCGGCAAGAGATTTTCACGGTGGAAGACGAGATCATGGAGAAGCGGGACACGCTCATCGACCAGCTTGAGCGCCGGCTTGCCCAGCGGACAGAAACCGAAGCCCTCTTCACCATCCGGTGGCGGGTCGTTTGATCCGCCGCGAACGCAATCTGAACAAGAAATGAGACGCGTATGAGCCAGAAATTCGAGAAGCTGAAAACCCTGCTGAAGGAGCTGTTCCAGCTCGATCAGCCCGACCTCGATTTCGGCCTCTACCGCATCATGCACGCCAAGAGCGCCGAGGTGACGCAGTTCCTCGACAGGGATCTGCTGCCGCAGGTGAAACAGGCGTTCGGCCTCTACAAGACGGCCGACAAGGCGGAGCTGGAGAAGGAACTGGCCAAGGCAATCGAGCAGGCGCAGAGCCTCGGCGCTGATCCCGAGACGCTGCCGAAGGTCAAGGACCTGCGCGCCAGGCTCGCCAATGACGCGGTCGATATCGGCGGGCTTGAGAATGAGGTCTACGACCACCTCTACAGCTTCTTCCGCCGCTACTATTCCGAGGGCGACTTTCTGGCCAAGCGCGTCTATCGGCCGGGCGTCTACGCGATCCCCTATGAGGGCGAGGAGGTCAAACTTCACTGGGCCAACCGTGACCAGTATTACATCAAAACCAGCGAGTACCTGCGCGACTACGCCTTCCGCCTGAAGCCGGACGATGCCGCCAAGCCCATGCGCGTCCACTTCCGGCTGGTGGACGCGGCCGAGGGCGAGCACGGCAACATCAAGGCCGCCGAGGGGAAGGACCGCGTCTTCATCCTGGCACCCACGGATTTCATCGCCGAGGAAGACGGCGAGCTGGTGCTGCGCTTTGCCTACCGTCCGGCGACGCTGAACGACTGGCCGGAGAACGAACGCGAGGGGAAGAAGAAGCCACCGGCACAGAAGGACCTCACGGCGTCGGCCGTGAGCCGCATTCTGGCGGTCACGGATGCCGCCTTCACCTCTTGGATTGCCGAGCTCGCCAAGCCGCATGTGAACCTGAACGGCGAGACGCCCGGCCATTCCCGTCTCGAAGGGCATCTGAAGCGTTACACTGCCCGCAACACCTTCGACTATTTCATCCACAAGGACCTCGGCGGATTCCTGCGTCGCGAGCTGGATTTCTACGTCAAGAACGAGGTGATGCATCTCGACGACATCGAGAGCGACACCGCGCCGCGCGTCGAGCAGTATCTTTCGAAGATCAAGGTGATCCGCCGGATTGCGGGCAAGGTCATCGATTTCATCGCGCAGCTTGAGGATTTCCAGAAGAAGCTGTGGCTGAAGAAGAAGTTCGTCGTGGAAACGAACTATTGCATCACGCTGGATCGCGTTCCGGAGGAGTTTTATTCGGAGATCGCTGCCAACGACGCACAGCGCGAGGAGTGGGTGCGACTGTTTGCGATTGATGAGATCAAGGGCGATCTCATAGCGCCAGCTTACTCAAATCCGCTCACGGTTCTGTTTCTGAAATCCAATTCGCATCTACTCGTCGATACGCACTTCTTCGAGAGTGCATTCAAGGATCGCCTGCTGGCAAAAATTGATCCCGTTGATACCAAGATCGATGGAACGCTGATCCATTCAGACAACTTCCAGGCGCTGCAACTCGTGCGTAGTCGGATGCGAGAGCAGGTCAAGTGCGTCTATATCGACCCGCCTTACAACACGGCGAGCAGCGCGATCCCGTACAAGAACAATTATAAGCATTCTTCTTTTGCTTCGATGATGTTTGATCGGATTGCATCATTGCATCCCCTATTGCCCGACAATGGCGCGATCTTTGTCAGCATCGATAAAGCTGAGCGAACGGTGCTGGAGCACATGCTCGACGACGTGTTCGGGCGTGAGAACCGGATCGAAGAACTGATCTGGTCCATGAATACGAACAATAGCCAGGCGCCGAATTACTCGACAAACCACGAGTATGTGCTGGTCTACGCGAAGAATCGGACCGTTGCCGAACAGGACAAGGCGATGTTCCGGGAGCCCAAGCCCGGCTTCGAAGAGGTTATGGGTTTGATGGCGTCCCTCAATCCAAAGTATCCGGCCATCTCTGAAATTGAGAAGGAGCTGAAGTCGCTCTATGAGCGCCATAAGGTCGAATATCGGGATGAGGTTGAGGCACAAGGGCTAGAATGGGAGGACGAGAAGGGCAATGATCCCTGGAAGGGACTCTTCAACTACAGCAACGTTGAGTATCGCGGCGCCGACGGCATTCTTGTTGCAGAAGCCGAGGCAGAAGCCAAACAAGCGCGCATATGGGTCTGGAGAGAGGCGGACTCCTCAATGCCTGCCACAAAACAGGCGGCAAGCACGAGAGATAGCAATCATCCGAACTGGCGCTTTTATCGTCCGCCCCATCCAGCAACGAAAAAGCCTTCTCCCCATCCGAAAAGCGGTTGGAAGTTCGCCTATGACGACGATGCGGACTCGCCCGAACGCCGTAGCTTTGTTTCTCTAGACCGAGATGGTCGGATCGTGTGGGGTGACGATGAAACCAAAGTTCCCCAACTCAAGCGCTTTCTACATGAAGTAGAGACAAACGTCGGAAAAAGTGTTTTCACTGACTATTCGGATGGTGAGAAGCAAACATCAGCGATGTTCGGTCGCTCTGGTGTTTTTCTAGCGCCCAAGCATGCCGATTTTGTTGCTCGCTTTATCCAGCATGCCGGACGCGCAGATAGCACGATCCTCGATTGTTTCGGGGGTTCGGGCAGCACGGCCCACGCCGTCATTCGACTTAACCGCGACGACAACGGTTCCCGCAAGTTCATGCTGGCGGAAGTCGGCGAGTATTTCGACACGGTCCTGAAGCCTCGGGTCATTAAGGCGCTCTACTCTCGCGACTGGCGGGATGGAAAACCGCTTTCGCGGGAGGGCATTTCAAGCCTCGTGAAAATCCTGCGCCTCGAGTCCTACGAAGACGCCCTCAACAATCTGGTGCCTCGGCGCACAGCAAGGCAGGACGACCTGTTGGCGTCGGCCGAAGCGCAGGGCGCCGATCGCCTGAAGGAGCAGTACATGCTCCGCTACATGCTCGACGTGGAGACACGCGGCAGCCAGTCGCTGCTGAACGTGAGGGCCTTTGCCGATCCGACCGCCTACAAGCTCAAGGTCAAGCGCCCGGGATCGGACGAAAGCCGGGAGGTGAATGTCGATCTGCTGGAGACGTTCAACTGGCTGATCGGCCTTACCGTGCAGGCCATCGCCGCGCCGCAGACCTTCACGGCTGAATTCGAGCGCGACACCGAGGGACGGCTCGGCCTAAAGGGGCGGCTACGCCAGGATGCAGCCGGCCCATGGTGGTTCCGCACCGTGACCGGCACCACGCCGGACGGGCGCCGCGCGCTGATCATCTGGCGCAAGCTCACCGGCAATCCCGAGCAGGACAACCTCGTGCTCGACACCTGGTTCACGCGCGCCGGCTATTCCGCCAAGGACAGCGAGTTCGGCCTGATCTACGTCAACGGCGACAACAATCTGGAGAACCTGAAGGCCGCCGATGACACATGGAAGGTCCGCCTGATCGAAGAGGACTTCCACCGGCTGATGTTTGACACGGAGGGTCTGTGATGCCGCGTGGCCGCCCTCGCAATTCCGCTGCCGCAGCAGCTGGACCTGCCGCACCGCGCCGCCGTGCGAACGGCCGGCCGCAGGTTCCTTTCGTTCACAAACTGGTTCTGAACCAGTGGCTGCTCTCGCTGTTCGACGTGAAGCGGTTCGAGCAGCTCGCTGAGCATCTGCGCAACGAGAAGCTGGAAGGCATGGACGAGAACAACGTCCATCACTTCCATCACGCGCTGACGGCGCAGCTTTTCAACCTGACCAAGCTACCCACCGAGCTGCTGCTGGAATACGATCAGAACATCGTCAAGCACACCCAGCGCCTGAACGAGCGACGCATCACACGCGGCGAAGCGCCGATCGTCTGGAAGTATTTTCAGTACCTGACGCTGCTTTTCACCGAGATCTATCTTGATCGCTATTTCAGCGATCCTGCCGCGCTCTTGAAGGCGATCAACGAGCAGGTCGCCGCGTGCAATGCCGACAAGCCGGAAGCGGACCACATTGCGCCGTTCAAGGAAGACGGCGAGGCTTGGTTGCAGATCAACAAGATCGCCTATTGGAGCGCGACCGGCAGCGGCAAGACGCTGCTGATGCACGCTAACATCCTGCAATACCAGTTCTATCTCGACAAGCACGGCCGGCGCCGCGAGCTCAACCGGATCATCCTGCTCACACCGAACGAAGGGTTGAGCCAGCAGCATCTACGGGAGTTCGAAGCGGCGGGCCTCGCGGCCGAGCTGTTCCAGAAGGACGGCACCGGGCTCTTCGCCGGGCAGCGGATCGAGATCCTCGACATCCACAAGCTAAAGGACGAAATGGGCGACAAGACCATCGCCATCGACGCCTTCGAGGGGAACAACCTCGTGTTGGTCGACGAGGGGCACCGTGGCGCATCGGGCGGCGAGGAAGGGGCCTGGATGCGCTTCCGCAACGCGCTCTGCGAGAAGGGATTCTCGTTCGAATACTCCGCCACCTTCGGGCAGGCGGTGAAGGGCAATCGGGCGCTGACCGACACCTACACCAAGAGCATCCTGTTCGATTACTCCTACCGCTACTTCTATGGCGACGGTTTCGGGAAGGACTACCAGATCCTCAACCTTGACGAGGGGACGCAAGCGAACCATCTCGACGCCTATCTGGTCGCGTGCCTTCTGGCGTTCTTTCAGCAGCAACGGCTCTTCAAGGAGCAGGGCTTCGCATTCCGCCCGTTCAACATCGACAAGCCGCTCTGGATTTTTGTCGGCGGAAGCGTGACGAAGACGCTGGCCTCACGAGATGCCTCCGACATCATCGAGATCCTTAAGTTCCTCTCCCGTTACCTATCCAATCGCTCTGCAAGCATTGAACGCATCGAGCGCGTCCTCAATCAGGGCCTTGTCACCGCCGGCGGAAAGAACCTGTTCGCAGGCCGCTTCACCTATCTGAACACGCTCGGCCTCTCCGCCGCGCAGGTGTTCGACGAAACGCTTGCGGTCCTATTCAACGCGGCAGGTGGCGGCGCTCTCCATGTCGAGAACCTGAAGGGCGCCACCGGCGAGATTGCGCTGCGTGTCGGCGACAACGAACCCTTCGGCGTGATCAACGTCGGCGACGACGCCAAGCTGGTCAAACTGTGTGAGGACAATGGGATCGCGACCCAGGACAGCGAGTTCGCCGGCTCGCTCTTCCATGGGATCAACACACCGCATTCGACCGTCAATCTGCTGATCGGCTCGAAGAAGTTTACCGAAGGCTGGAACAGCTGGCGGGTGAGCACCATGGGCCTGATGAATGTCGGCCAGACCGAAGGCTCCCAGATCATCCAGCTCTTCGGCCGCGGTGTCCGGCTCAAGGGTTATGGTTCGAGCCTAAAGCGCAGCGGCAAGGCGCAATTGCCGGATGAGATCGAGCGCCCCAAGCACATCGGCGCGCTGGAAACGCTGTCGATTTTTGGGATTCGGGCCGACTACATGGCCCAATTCCGCGACTTCCTCGAAGAGGAAGGGCTGCCGGTCAACGACGACCGGATCGAGTTCATGCTGCCGATCATCAAGAACTTGGGTACCCAGAAGCTCAAGATGATCCGTCTGAAGAACACCATCAACGGCGTAAGCACCGAGTTCGGCGACGCGTTCCGGCGGTTGGGGCCGATTCCTACCCTATCGAAGCCCGATCCGGCCAAGGAAGAGGCAACGGCATACCTTCAGAAGAACCAGGTTGTTCTCAACTGGTATCCAAAAATCCAAGCCATGAAATCGGGCGGAGTCGCCGGTGGCGATGTCGAGGCCGCGCCAAACCAGGCCCATCTGAACGCAAGGCACATCGCCTTCCTCGACCTCGACCGGCTCTATTTCGAGCTTGAGCGGTTCAAGGCCGAGCGCGGCTGGTACAATCTCAACCTTTCAGCAGATGGGATTGCCGACCTTCTTACCGACCAGAGTTGGTATCAGCTGCTCATTCCTGCAGAAGAGCTCGCGTGTGACTCTTTCGAGAAAGTCCGACTTTGGGAAGAGATCGCCCTGTCCCTATTGAAGAAGTTCACCGAGCGCTACTACACGTTCCGCAAGCGCGAATGGGAGTTGCCGCATCTCGAGTTTCAGGAACTGGCGGAGAACGATCCCAACTTCCCCAAGGGCCGAGATGAAGACGGCGAAGGTTACTACCGCATCCTCCTCGACCGGTCGCAGGAAGAGATCGTTACGAAACTCACGGAGCTGAAGGACATGATCGAGAAAGGTGATCTGAAGCCGTGGGAATTCAGCGGCATGAAGGCGATCTGGTTCGGGCGGCATCTCTATGAGCCGCTTCTGTATCTCGATCAGAACATTGTCGAGGTCAGTCCGGTTCCGCTCAACAAGGGCGAGCGAAATCTGGTCGAGGACGTGAAGTCATTTCATGACGGCACGCCAGCGTTTTTCGCTGACAAAGAGCTCTATCTGCTGCGCAATTTGAGTAAGGGACGCGGCGTCGGGTTTTTCGAAGCTGGCAACTTTCATCCGGATTTCATCCTCTGGCTGATTTCGGGCAGCAAGCAATTCATCGCCTTTGTCGATCCGAAGGGCATTCGGAATATCGGGTTCAACGATCCCAAAATTCAGTTCTTTCAGACCATCAAGGATATTGAACGCCGCCTTGGCGAGCCATCGGTGACCTTGAGCAGCTTTATTGTCTCGAATACACCCTCACACGTCATGAGACTACTGTGGGCGGTCGATAAGCCCGCGATGGAAGCACGGAACATCCTCTTCCAAGAGGAAGACAAGGCGACCTACGTCGGCAAGATGATGGAGAGACTAAGCGAAATGAAGGCGCCATTGACGGTCTGATCGTCGCGGTATTGGAGAGGATTCCATGGTAACAGAAGCGAACGCACGCCCTTCCTGGTTTGTCGGCGCGGCGTACAATCGGACCGAGGATCAGACGCCGAGATTTGTCGCTGAGGGAATCTGGGAAAACGGCTACGACGATGGCAGGTATGGAGATCTCGTGCGCGCAATGCGGCCGGGGGACAAGATCGCGATCAAGTCTTCCTACACGCGAAAGCATAATCTCCCTTTCGACGGCCACGGTGCCACTGTTTCAGTTATGGCGATCAAGGCGGTCGGCACGATCGTCGCGAATGACGATGACGGCAAGCATGTGCGAGTAGACTGGCTGCCCGTTTCGGCACCCCGCGAGTGGTATTTCTATACCAATCGCGCGACGGTCTGGCGGGTAGCGCCGGGTGGCTGGATGGAGGACGGGTTGCTGGCCTTCGCCTTCGACGGCCAGCCCCAGGACATCGACCGCTTCCGGAACGAGCCCTTCTGGCGCGAGCGGTTCGGGGACCTCGACGGCGAGCGGCGGTTCCGCTGGACGGGGTTCTACAGCGCGGTCGCGGCGAAGCTGCTCGACTACCGTGCAGACCGGCGGCCGCTGATCGAGGGCATCCACGCCATCGCAAAGGATACGGCAGGTCTCAGCTATCTGCAGGACCGTTATCCTGAAGGTGGAACCGGGCCGCTGCGCGACATCTGCCCTTTCACGGCGATGGGCACGTTCAACCGCTCAATGACGGATGCCAACCGCCGCCTGATCGCAGGACCGTTGGCAAAGCTGATCGGCGTAGAGGATGAGCCGCCCGCCTCCTTCGAGGGCATTCCTGTCCTGAACAACCAGCGTTCGTGGTTCTTCAGTTATGGCGATAAACGCGGCGAAGGCGACATCGATCGGCTGTGGGAAGTGTTCGCGGCCGCCGCGGCCCTCGTGGAGAGCGATCAGCCGGAGCGACGTACGGCGTTCATCGAGGCATACGACGCTGCCGTGCAGGTCTGGGGGGCCTCGTGGAACCTCTCGACGGGTCTCTACTGGTCGTACCCCTGGGAGTTCCCGACCCTCGACAGCAACTCGCGCGCCTTCTTGACGGATCGGCTGCAGCTGAAGATCCCGACGATCGGGCCGCAGAAGCCTTGCAGCGGTGCGACTTATCTCAAGCTCGTGGACGACCTGAAGGCGCGCTTCGGCGAGGACAGCTATTCCGTGCACAGCTTTCCCGAGCTGTCGCTTGCCTCCTGGCACCACAAAGCGCCCGAGGATGTCCGACCCGCGCCCGACAAGGCGGCGCCGGATGCAATAGGGGATGAGGAAGAGGCCGCCGTCGAGCCCGTCCAGGTGCCCGCGCCGCCAGAGCCCTATTCCGTCGATGACATCCTGCAGGATGGATGCTTTCTGGAACGCGCCGAGATCGAGCGTCTTCTGGAACGCCTGCGCACGCGCAAGAACCTGATCCTGCAGGGGCCGCCGGGGACGGGCAAGACATGGATCGCCAAGCGCCTCGCCTTCACGCTCATGGGCGAGCGCGACGAGGTGCGCGTGCGGGCCGTCCAGTTCCACCCGAACCTTTCCTACGAGGATTTCGTACGCGGATGGCGTCCCAGCGGCGAAGGCAAGATGACCCTCGCCGACGGTGTCTTCATGGAGGCGATCCGCGCGGCGCTGAGCCGGCCGGAGGCCCGTTTCGTCGTGATCATTGAGGAGATCAACCGCGGGAACCCCGCTCAGATCTTCGGCGAGCTGCTGACCCTGCTGGAGGCGGGCAAACGCACGCCGCGCGAAGCGCTCGAACTCTGCTATCCCGATGCCGACGGCGTGCGCCGCCCGGTGCATGTGCCGGAGAACCTGTTCGTCATCGGCACAATGAACATCGCCGACCGCTCGCTGGCGCTCGTGGACCTCGCCTTTCGGAGGCGTTTCGCCTTCGCCGGCCTCGAGCCGCGTCTCGGGCCCGCCTGGCGGCACTGGGTGACCGAGAAAGGGGGCGTCGAGCCCGCCCTCGTGGACGACATCGAACAGCGCATTCTCGCGCTGAACGCCCGGATCGCCGAGAGCTTTGGCCGGCAGTTCGAGATCGGGCACAGCTACGTCACGCCGACCATGAAGCTGGAACCGGGGACGACGAGGGTGTGGTTCCGCCAGGTAGCCGAAACGGAAATCGGCCCGCTGCTCGACGAATACTGGTTCGATGCCCCGAAATCGGCGCGCGAGGCCGTCGAGAAGCTGCTGCAGGGATGGTGAACGCCGCAGCAGATCTGTTGCACAAGGCTGGCGGGGCCGCGGGCTTCATCGGGCGTATCCCGGTGCGCAACATCTGGCTGCTGATGCTATATGCGTCGGATCTCCTGCAAACGTCGGAGCGCGCGCTGGTCGATGCCGAACGCAATCCGGACGAGATCGCCGATCTCGTCGCGAGGTTGCTTGCACAGGCGGTGGCGGAGCGCCAGCGGCGCCAGCTGAGCCTGGGCTATCGGTCGCGCAGCGGGGACCTCTCTCGCGTGCGGGGCCGGATCGACGTCCTGCGCACCGAGCGTCGTCAGCTGCTCGCGCGCGGCGCGGTGGCATGTCGCTTCGTCGAGCTCAGCGTCGACACGCCGCGTAACCGCTTCGTGCGCGGCGCACTGGAAGCGGTAGCGCGACTGGTGTCGGATCCGGATCTGCGCCATCGCTGCCGTCGCCTCGCAGCGGATATGCAGGCGCTGGGTGTTTCGGGCGCGATGCCGACGCGGAGCGAGCTCAGTGCCGACCGCATCGGACGACACGACGCGGCGGATCGAGAGATGCTGGCGGCCGCGAAGCTGGCGATGGACCTTGTCCTGCCCACCGAACGGGCGGGCCCCAGACCCCTGCCGATGCCGGATCGGGAGGAACAATGGGCGCGACGGCTGTTCGAGCGGGCAGTGGGCGGCTTCTATCGCGCGGTGCTGCCGTCCGAGCGCTGGGACTCGCGCACGGGCCGTCCGTTCGACTGGCCACTCGACTGGTGCACCGACGGCGCCCGCGACATCCTGCCAGGCATGCGGACCGACGTCGTGCTCGACGATCTGCTGGCGGGCAGGCGCATCGTGATCGACACCAAGTTCACTGAGATCGTCACGCCGGGCTGGCGGCGCGAGGCCACGCTGCGCAGCGGATACCTCTATCAGATCTACGCCTATCTCCGGTCGCAGTCCGGGCGTGGCGACCCGCTGGCCGACAGCGCCGAGGGCCTGCTGCTGCACCCTGCCATTGGCGAGACCGTAGACGAGGCGATCACGATCCAGGGCCACGGCATCAGGTTCGCCACCGTTGATCTCACTGCCGAAACTGAGGCGATCCGCAGACAACTGATTTGCTTCAGCAAGGGAATTGAGACCAAGATCTGGCCAGAAAAAAGTGCAGCTCAAGCGTTTAGCTACGCATCTGCTCACTTGCCTTAACGGCCAGAACACGCCCGCGCCTGATCGCGCAGCCGGGCGTAGTCCAGCATCGCTCGTTCCAGCGCTGCGCCGGGTGGCAGGCGTTGGATTTCATCGGCAAGCCGTGCCTGGAAGGCACAGTCGTAAGCCGCGACCGGCGGGCAGGCGACGGACGGCCTAGAAGGTGCCGTCGCGCAGGCGGTCAGCGAGAGCGTCGCGATCACGAGGAGCGGCAGCGCCTGCTTCGAGCATCCGGTCCTTTGCATCGTATCCCTCCGGCGAGGGCCGTCTGGCATTGACTGCGGCGTGCGGAGATAGATCG
>OEIV010000127.1_pt1 | contig 47694 bp, 39 predicted proteins | sample 1539231 | NCBI WGS metagenome assembly OEIV01 (sample SAMN03794762, study PRJEB22550) | activated sludge metagenome | feature: wastewater treatment plant; material: activated sludge; isolation source: Wastewater treatment plant of a petroleum refinery complex | place: Argentina: Buenos Aires ...
CCGCTAACTTATATATAGCCGCTACTACTTACTCATATCATTCTAATGTAAGACAGCTATGCGCTATACATAAGCTATATCAAATGTAATATTTTATTTTCGAAAGTTGCATCATTTACATAATTAATGATATAAATAAAAAAAAGTCCGCCGCGGAGGTCTTACCGTTCAGAGCGCAGAAGCAGTGCTGACAAAGTTAGAGATTTACTTTAGCATTTATTCTCAGCCTATAGATAATTAATTTGTTCAGCCCATAGATGAGCCCTGGCATTGCGGTCTTGCGCTATGTTAGCTGCATCCACCCCACATAGTTTTGATGTAACCCAAGTAACATTATGTGACATTCCCCAGATGATTAGTTGATATTGCTGAACTTATAGATGCAGTGATGCGCATAGAGTTCTGTAAACTCCTTTCAAAAATTATCGTTTGGTCTTAACGTTTGAAATAAAACTATCCATAATCACGTTATAGGCTGTTTTTAATTCATCGCCATTGCACCCTAAACTTATTACTTCCAGATTATAGTTATTCTTCATTGAGTCAATGAAAGTTGAAGAAGCATTACGAATTCCAATGTGATAATATTTGCCATTTCCACTCATGAGATCATTTCTGGCAAGATTATACTGAATCTGCAACTTCGCCGATGTATCAAGTCGGGAAGTTTTTCCAGGTTTAGCGGGAGTTTTTTCTAATTGAGAAGCTGTTTCATTTTTAATTCCATTGCATGAAACTAAAACTATAGTTATGAATATAAAAAACAATTTAGTCCTCATATTGCAAATGTACTTAAATTTATAAATATGCAGGCCAAGGCCACGGAACGCAGTTATTTCTTTGGATTTTCGCATACAATACAAGGGAAAGAGGTGCAAAGCCCCCTCTTTGCAAAAGTATTGTTGACGTCTCGTCATTTTACAATGTGCCTGAAAAATTTGAAGTTTTGTTGGATTGCTGAAGGAAGTTATATGCTGTATTTATTACGTAGGATGTAATTCAGGTGATTTAAGCTAAAGTTTCGGTGGCATGTGAAGTGGCGGTCATAAAGATATGAAGTTTGGATTAAGAACCCAAAGATGATTAAAGAAAATTGATTAGAAAGCGATATCGTCTCCATTGCGCTATGCCACATGCCCGCCCCACATAGTTTTGGCGTTAACCAAATTAGATTCCGTCTCTTTCCGCAGATGATTGATTGATACTCCTGAAGTTATAGGAACGGCACAAGCTCTTTGTGCAAGTGTTGTTGGCGTTTCGACCTTGCGCGATGGGCTTGTAGATCATTGCTTCGCAGTGGGTTCGATTTGGATTTAATTGCTTTATATTTGTAAAGTGGGTATCAAGATATATCACTAAAATAACGATCACAAGATGAAATCGGTAATAATTATTTTTGTTTTTATCTCTATTTGTTTTAAAACATTAGGGCAATCCTATTATGGCCAAAGTTGGATAACTGGCACTGGAAATAGTTACAAAATTAAATTTATTAATCAGCAAAATACTATTTCTGTATTTGATACTAGTTATAATTTCTATTTTCATTACGGCAGTTCCTGCATTTCTGATACCAATGGTAATTTACAATTAATTTGCGACGGTTTTGATTTGATGGATAGTTTAGGAAATATCATTGAGAATGGGGATTCATTAGTTCCAAAATTAATTTATGATAAATATTATGGCTTTTCACTTTACCCACAATCTTCAATAATATTACCGTTCGATGAGGGTATATTTTTTGTAGTAACCCCAACGGCAAGTGATTCAGAAATAATAAATTACTGGAATGTTGCAAATAGTGGCAGATCTTTATTTGACCTTTTACTTTATCACAAAGTAGATATGAAATTAAATGGAGGTGCTGGTAAAGTAGTAAAAAAAGCGATTCCATTACTTGAAAATGTAAAGCTTAGTAAGTCACAATTTATGGCTTGTCGTCATGCCAATGGAGTTGATTGGTGGTTGCTCAAGCAAGCTCATGATACAAATATGGTATATAGATTTTTAGTGACTAAGGATAGTATATACCATTTTGGAAATGTAGGATTTGCAGAGCCCCACTTTTCAAAATGGGATATAGGAGGTCAAAGTATGTTTAATCAGCTTGGCACCAAGTATGCGACGGTCTGCCTTGGATTAAACAAACTATTTGTTGCAGACTTTGATAGGTGCACTGCAGAATTAAGTGTTCCGAAGGTTATTAGTATTGCCAATTATCCTATCAAACCGCCTGATAATACAATGGATACCATGCCTAGAGGTATTTGCTTTTCTCCAAATGGAAATTTTCTGTATGTTGTGAAAACCTATAACATATTTCAGTATGAATTAAACCAGCCAGATAGCTCTCTTGCATGGTTCCATGTAGCTTACTTAGATACTACGTGGAATAATTTCCAAAGGTGGGGAAATGCATATTTAGGCCCAGATGATAAAATATACATTGGAAATATTGATGGATTAGCCAACTCAAGTAGCATCATTAACAACCCAGACATAAAAGGAGCGGGTTGTAATTTTTGCCCAAATTGTTTACAATTTCCAAAAATTGGTGCAAGTATGCCACCATGTATGCCAAATTATGCCTTAGGAGCTGATTTGCCTTGTTGGTCATTAGGTACTGATGAGGCTAAAGTTGAAGAAGAAAATTTTGTGGTTTATCCAAATCCTGTTAGTACAATTTTACATATTAGAACAGAAATTAAGAAAATCCGAGAGTTATATAATTCTATTGGGCAATTAATAATGTCTACCTGGGAGAATGACTCCAATATTTCGCATTTAACAAGAGGAGTATACTATTTGAAATGCGGAGATGAAGTACGGAAAGTCATTATTGATTAATAATACATTTAAGGAAACCAAAAAAACTGAGATGTACCTGCGGCACATCTCAGTTTTTTTGGCGAATTTTTATTAAAATTGTGATAAGGGAACATGGAGTATTGCTGATTAATGAACTTTTCAGCTAATAGAAAACTATTTGATGAACCTTTTGATACAAGCTGCATTGCTTTCTGCGCTAGGTTAACGGTCGGCAGCTTATGCGGTTTAGTGAAAGCAGCGTGCGTGTGCAGTGGTTGTCTTTCTCTTGATGAATGATTCATACTGCTGAAATTATGTTCCTTCGTACAAACTCTTCGTACAAATGTTGTTGGCGTTTCGTCTTTGCCCGATGTGTTTGTAGATTAAAAACTTAATGGGGTCTTTGTCATTTGTCATGTTTCGATGTTTAGGACAGTACTCTGGGGCAGTTGCACCGAAAAGCAATTAATCATACATACTATCTGAAAAAATGTATTTAATGTCAATAGGAATATTCATTGCCTTCGCCAATTTTGCGTGATTTTTTATTATTTTGATGAATTTTTTTGAGTTGCGAAAGAGTACCCTTGACCATAATATATAATAATAATATCTTGGATTTTTAATATGTTGGGCACTATTTGGATCAAACAGAGGAATGATAAGTATGTCCAGTTCGGCTTTTGAAAAAAATTCAGGCGTTGTACGAAAAAATCCCTGCCGAATTGGTATGCTATCCATCCCCTTAAATACGTTCCATTTGAGAATTGGGAATCCTCCTATATTGCAATCAATCAGATTCGTAACATTTTTATCTTCGCTATCAAATATTAATACCTGAATAGGTTGTTCCATATTCTGCCTGTCTTTCTCTGTTAATTCTTTTGATTTTATTAGCGTGGTGAACATTTTCGGATCGATTTTATAGAGTTGATTGAGCGGAACATTGAATCGCTTTGCTAATTTAACAATTTTTTTATCTGACAACGTTTTATCTTGCCGATATCCGAGAATGCTCATGCAGGATGTTTGTATCAGGAACAATGAAAATAAAATTATATATTTCATAGAGTTTATTTTTTACAATATAATATAAAATAGTAATTAAATGAAAACAGGCACCACAATTTATACCTCTCCCGAAATTTTCAAATATTCAATACCCGCAGGCATCTTTTTGCTTATCATACGGCATCTGACTTAATAACAAACCAAATAATGAAAAAAATAAAATTTACAATCCTTTTCGCAGTTCTTATTTTGGGCATGACATTCACTTATGCACAAAATGCTTATATAAAGGTAAGTCTGGCAGACTGTACTAATTGTTATCAGGGGATCTCCTTAATTCAAACAAATCTATTGCCTCACATCGATAATGTTTGTTATGTTTTCGAATCAAAGTTTATTGAAGATTCAGTGAGTTTGGTAGACAGGTTTAATATACAACCAAAAATAGCAAGCGTGATCTTTTCAGACAGTGTTTACAGATCGATTGGAAAAGATAATTTTTCAGAACTCATTGTCAGGATCAAAAATCGTACGTATACAAATCTGATTAAGAATATAACAAAAGAAGAAATAATAAAAATTTTGGAAAGTCTCAATGCGAAACAACCTGTAGCTTTTCCAATGAAGCTTCCTCCGTCTTTTTCCTTAGTGGCCCAAGGGTCGGATATCATTGTAAAAAACATGGCGGACAATTCTTATACTTTGTATATACAGGGACAAAATGTACATACCTTAAAGGCTAACTCAGATACCATTTACACACAATTATTTAAACAATTCCCTGCTATGAAAGATGGAAATGATTACATCAAAATAGCCAGGGAGAATATTGCCTTGAAGCCACAAATAAATTACGTATTGAAAAACATTGATTCTACATTTACAGCATTTATCAATGTATTTATGGTTGACCGCATTAATGGAACAACGAATGATACATTAATGAAGAAAGTACTATTAATAGCCAGATCCAATGGTTTGAAATTTAAGTTCTATCAGTTGGATGATTCTGCGATCGTATGTGCAGGCTACAACATCAACGAGTACAATAATATATTCATGAATAAAAACCAACTAACAGTTGGCATAAACAGGCAGGATGGTGAGGCTGATTCAGCAACCCATTTTCTTGCAACTTACATCTATGATTCAAAGCTTGATCGCTTTTCATTTAAAAAAATTGAATCATTCGTTGTTCCCCTTAATTATCTCAAAAACCATGAATCATTTACCAATACACATATCATCGCAGACAATGATTATTTTGTGTTACCTTTCTCCAACCGGATTTTCCACAAGCCCACTTCCCGCACGTTTGACCTGCCTTTTTCAGAGGCGATATTACTCAATAAGAATCCCGCACGCGTTACATTCGGCATCTGGGACCTGAAAAATATCAACGAAAAAATATACATGATATATTCAATTAAAACAGATCTTTTTATCGGCGAATTCAATACAAACTCCAGTAAATTCACATCCATTGCAATAAAAGACAATTTTGCAGGTATGCCGGTACTTTCAACTATCAACAATGAACTTTATTTGGTTGGATACGATCGTGATGCTCAGTTATTGAAATTCAACAAGCAGGTATTTTGAAATTGACGAAAACTCTTCGCGTAAATACATCATCATCCCATGGTATTTATGTTACTAAGCAAATTGAGCGTTAACCGGAGCGATGATGATATAAGTACTTTTCAGGCTCTTCGCAAAAGTGTTGTTGGCGTCTTACCCTTATGCGATGTGCCTGAGGATGTTGAAGTTTTATTCGTTTGCTGATGAATTTTGTTAGCTGTATTTTTTACGTAGTATATCTTTGGGTGGTTGCACCAACTACCTATATTACTTGACAGAAAAAAAATGTATTTTTGAAAAATGAAATTACACATACTTGGCAAGATGGATGACAGCCATTCACTTGAAATTCCCTTTGTGAATGCCAAAGTGAAAGCTGGATTTCCTTCTCCCGCTACCGACTATGAAGAAGAGCGGCTTGACCTTAACAAAAAACTCGTCAAAAACAAAGAAGCTACTTTTTATATTGAAGTAGAGGGGCACTCCATGAAGTTTGCCAATATTATTGACGGCGACATCTTGGTGGTAGACCGAAGCATACAAGCTACAAGCAACAAAATAGTAGTGGCCTACCTCGATGGTTGCTTTACCTTAAAAAGAGTGATACTCCTTCACAATAAATGCTATTTACAAGCCGACAATCCTGATTTTAAAAATATTGAAATCACCGAAGAAAACGACTTTATTGTTTGGGGCGTGGTAACGTGGATAATTCATAAGGCCATTTAATATTTTTACTGCGTAAATTCGCTATGCTGTATGCCCTTATTCTTGCATACAAAATACCATTATATATGTACGCTCTGATAGACTGCAACAGTTTTTACGCTTCCTGCGAACAGGTTTTTCGCCCCGATTTGAAAGGCAAACCTGTAGTGGTACTCTCAAACAATGATGGCTGTATAGTAGCCGCCAACCGCGAAGCCAAAGCCCTTGCCGACTTGCCCATGTGGGAACCTGTGTATAAATACCTCGATTTACTACAACATCATGAAGTGCATATATTTTCGAGCAATTATACCCTCTATGCCGATATGAGTCAGCGCGTGATGAATATACTTACCCAATTTTCACCCAATATCGAAATTTACAGTATTGACGAAGCCTTTATAATGTTTGATGGCTTAAGCAAAATAGATTATACAGCCTATGGAAAAGAAATAAGAAGTACCATACTCAAAAATACCGGACTGCCTGTAGGAGTAGGCATTGCGCCTACTAAAGCATTGGCCAAAGTTGCCAATCGCATTTCAAAAAAATATGCCCAGCAACTGGGCAATGTATATGTAATAGATAGCGAAACCAAAAGAGAAAAAGCCCTCAAATGGCTCAAAATCGAAGATGTATGGGGTATTGGTCGAGCCCATGCCAAAAGGTTGCATGCATTGCAAGTACACACAGCCTATGCCTTTACCCAACTGAGCGACGATGCCGTGCGAAAGCAAATGTCAGTAGTTGGTTTGCGACTCAAGCATGAATTAGAAGGTAAATCATGCCTGAGTTTGGAAGAAATACAAGCACCCAAAAAAGCCATTGGCACCGCAAAAAGTTTTGGAGACAAACTCACCGACTACAAACTCATAGAGCAAGCCCTCGCCTACTATGTATCAGAGTGTGCTGTAAAACTGCGAAAGCAAGGTAGCTGCGCCCAGGTAATGATGGTGTTTTTGCATACCAATCAATTTAGCACACACGACAAACAATATGCAAAAAACATAGTCGTCAAGCTACCACAAGCAACCCATAGCACCATTGAATTGGTAAAGCAAGCCGCTAAATGTTTGAAAGCAATATTTTTAGACGGATATCGGTATAAAAAAGTGGGGGTACTCTTTTCGGGCTTAGTGCCTGAAGATGTGGTGCAGGGCAATCTGTTTTACCAAATCAACAAACCCAAACATGATGCAGCCATGCATGCGATGGATCGGCTCAATCAACGGATGGGTAAGGCCACCGTGAAACTGGCAACCTGTGGTACCCAACGCAAAAAATGGAAAATCAAACAAGAGCAATTAAGTCCTCGCTATACAACCCATTGGGATGAATTATTAAAAATAAAATTACCTTAATATGTGTTTTCATTACTCCCTTACCAAAAAAGCCAAAGCATTGAAAGCCCGTTTTAACATTGAAGAACTCGATGATGAAGAATTGGCCGAATACTTACATTTTCATGCCAATGGTTTTGCACATCCTAAAATGCCCGTCATTACACATGACGAGCCTCACCGTTTGCAGTTTTTTACATGGGGCCTCATTCCCAGCTGGAATAAAGACCAGGCATCTGCAAAAAAAATATGGAATACCACCTTGAACGCCCGAAGTGAAACCATTTTTGAAAAACCCTCCTTTCGTTATGCAGCAAAACATAAGCGATGCCTGGTATTGGCAGATGGTTTTTTTGAATTTCATACTGAAGGCAAAAAGAAACAACCCCATTTTATTTATCTCCATGAGCATGCCCCCTTTGCGTTTGGTGGACTTTGGGAAACATGGACCGACAAACAACAAGGTGAAACCATCCATACTTTTTCGATTGTGACCACCCGGGCCAATGAGTTAGTAGCTAATATCCACAATGAGCCTACCCATTCATTAGACAACCGAATGCCTTTGATACTGTCTCCACAAAATGAACCGTTATGGCTATCAGCTGGCGATGAGTCATCTGTACAAGCACTGGCCCTGAGCTATCCTTCGCAAGCCATGCAACATCATACGGTGAGCCATCTCATTACCTCGCGAAAAGAAAACACGAATGTGGCAGCTGTGCAAATGCCCGATACCAGCCATAACATGGGTAGTTTGTTTTAGCAAACTTAAGGATAATACCAGCGACACAATTCTGATAGTTTATTTATAAAAAGAAAAGCCCATTAATCGTTTTTGCTTAAGCATTTTCATTTTGGGCAATATGATCTAAAGCATTGTAAAATGCTTCCCCATATTTGCGTATCAATGGTTCTTTCAAAAACTGGTATACTTTCACCCCTTCTTTTTTTCCGAGTGCGCAAGCAGGGGCACAAAGCGTTTCACGGGGTTCATAATTGAGGGCAAAATATTGCGAAGTTTTCGTTTCACGAATGGGATATAAATGACAAGAAATGGGTTTTTTAAAATCGGTTTTACCCTCGTTATAGGCCTTTTCTATCAAACATTTTACAATACCCATTTCATCGGTATACCCATACACACATATACCTCCGTTGATGGCTGGGGTTACATACCCAAAAAAAGCTTCTTGTGTATATGGCCCTACTTTCTTAATCTCGGCTTTGGCTTCGGCAGACAATTCAGACGCGATGATTTTATACACCTCTTTGATTTGCTTGAGTTCGTTTTTAGCCAATGGGGCACCTGCATCTCCATCCACACAGCAACCTCCTTTACATTTTTGCAAATTGCATATAAACTCTTCCTGTATAATTTCGTCACTGATCAATATGTCATCTATAATTATCATCTTGTCCATTTTATTGAGTTTACAATATGCCTAATATCTTCAATCAGAAATTCATTTACGGGTTTCAATGAATCGGCATTGGGAGTCGCATCAAAATATAAAGCCCCTCTCAAAAAATGCTTGACCGAATCGGTTGCATAAAATTGAAATGCTGAAGCCGCATTACCCCCTACGTCGTAATAAAGTCCATGTACATTGTTTGCCGTATGAAATTCAGGTTCATTAATATAATCCGCTTTCTTGGTATGAAAGTGTGACATTTGATAGGAGTCTTCTAAAAGTTTATCGAGTTGGTTATTGGCATTGATGGTTTTGTAACTTAAATACACCTTACCGCCAAGGGTAGGGAATTCAATATTAATCCACCAGGGATTTTCTGTTTTTTGATCAAAAAACATGGTGTCCTTTACAATAGAAGCATAGGCCGGATACTCAAAAGTATAAGGATAAGTGGCTTCGTTAAAGGTCACATACTGTCGAACAGGAAAATCAATTTTGTAATACCCTCTTTGTTTGGGTATATAACTTTCTTCGTCGCAACTACTCATCATGAAAGCAAGTATTGCTATCAGTAATCCATTTTTAAAATATTGATAAAACATAAATAAGGGGCGAAGTTAGGATTTGAGAATGACAAAATGTTTCACCTTAGGTTTTTTATCCTGATTGTAAAGCGAAAAGAAGTAATGTCCTGAAGCCAGCGAGGTCACATTTAGTCTGACAGTGAAGGTACCTGCATTGAAATAGGCATTGATTGCCGTCATCACTTTTCTCCCATTCATATCTACAATGTCGGCATGCACCTCTCCAGCCACATCATTGGTAAATGTATAATTCAACTCATTGATGGCTGGGTTGGGATAGATTTCTAAAGTATTGCCAAAATTGGCAGCTTGTGGCTTGTTGTTGCCAAAATAATAACTATCAAAAATACCATTGCCATGTGTACCAACCACAATATATCCATCTGCATTTCGGGTTTTGATATCCGTCACCACAGCAGCACCAATTTGGTCGGGGCTTTCTTGTTTCCAAATGGTTTTATTCGACAAATTAGAAGTCCCTAAAACGAGTGAATCAGTACTAAACAAACCAATGCTTGTACCCGCAAAATAATGTCTTTTGCCATTTTTATCTACCAGTATTTCTACCGATCGTATGCTTGGATCGGAACCTGAACTGTTTTGATTTGACTCAATATTACCCCCAACCATATACCAGGTATTACCGGTATCTCGCGAAAAGAAAACACTATTGATACTGTAATTTGAATAACAAACCAATAGATTACCAGCACTATCCGGATCAACGGCAATATCACTTACATAACTACCATTGGGTGGCAAACGAGTAATACTACATTTTTTAAAGGTAGGGCTCGTGCTTTGCGGGTTAAATACTTTGTATATTTCTTTGTTACTGGTACCTAAGTAAAGAATATTAGGCTGTGTTTTTGACATGGCAATAGCCGATATTTTAGCCGTCACATTGTCGAATGGAATAGTGGTAATGGTATCACTAAAAAATTTCCAGCCTGTTTTTAATTTGCTCGTACTACTCACTACATCCAATGTATGAATATTATCAAATCTTGCAATCGTTTTTCCAATAGGCATGTATAATGTTTTGGCATCTTTGGGGTCAACCAATAAAGGATTAATAAATGAGTATACACTTTTTTCTACCCCATCAGGGTCTATACGCATCCTTCTGATCACTTGGCCTTTTTCGTCAAGAATGACCTTACGTACATTTCCTTGTTGCGTGCTAATAATATAATAAGCCCTATCAGGTGCTATATAATTAAAGCTTCCATCACCATTGACTGTCAGTTGCCAGCCAGTCGTTTTGTTATTGCTTCGGGTTATATAATTTGCATTGTCTTGAAATCCACTTAATATCCACTGGTCATAGGGTTTGCTTTCATCAATATTGACTGTATAAACCTGGGAAGTTACATAACCTAAACTTTTCTCTTGCCATTCTACGGTTTCGGCATTTACATTATTTGAAAACTTAACACCCCCATCCGATATTGAATAAGCTTTACTGGACGATGATTTCAAAAATATTAATTCGTGTTGGTCAGGATGATGATTCGGATACATGGTAAAATTAGCTAGCTGTGTTGCCAGTCCATAACCACCAATTTGTTTTGTATTATTATCGCTTGTAAAACCATCCGTTGAACGGTATAAGTTAGTGCCCCCAACGAAAATATTGTTAGTCCCAGGTTGCACACTGACCATCAGATCGTAGCCCCCTTGACAATTAAATTTATCAAATTGATTGGGCGAGTTTACGGGTAAGTTAGCAGACAAGTTAGTCCAATAACCACCTACCCCACTACCATCTCCGCTGATATATGTATACTTCAACAAGGAAACATATTCGGGACTGCCTTCAAAATTGGCAGTGGCAACGCCTCCACTGGTGTCGCTAGGCAGTTCACTTAAAAAGTACACTTCATTTTCGTTATTGGGATTAATGTCAAGGACTGTTCTGTCGTAACTTTTTAAAAACGCAGGGGTGATATTGGTAAAATGCACCCCATCTCCAGAACGGTAAAAGCCTTTTGTATTGCTTCCTCCTGAACTAAGTGCCGCATAAACAATACCCTTACTTGACACTTTTACATCGGTAAAGTACGAGCTATTGTTATTTCCTAATACTGCAGTCCAGGTATTACCCGTATCAATACTTCTAAATATGCTACCATAAGTAGCCATGTAAACACAGGTTGCCACAGTATCGACTGGGGAAGTAACAATGCGCCAGCCTCCCTGAAAAGAACTGGAAAAAAGATTGGGGTTGCCTCCTGCTGTCGACTTGATTGGTTTCCAGGTATTGCCATTATCTAATGACAAAAAAGCCCCATCACCCAGGTAAAATGCATTGCTTCCACCACCACTTGCTGAGGTACCATATATTTCACCTGAAAGGGCATACCAAATAGCTGTTTTTCCTGGTCGTGTATCTTGTGCAATACTCATCACCCCAGGATGTGCGTTTGAGTCACTCACTTTTGCCCAAGTAGTACCCGCATCCCAGCTTTGCCAAATTCCACCCGAAACAGCCCCTGCAATAATATGGTTTTCGTTATTCACATCTACTGCTATGGCACGTGTACGTCCACCTACATTCCAAGGGCCTCGCATATTCCATGTCACGCCACGCATATTTTTATAACTAACATTATTGTCTTGCTGCAACGCATGCAGGAATTGTAATTCTTTAAAACGTATACCCTCAGGAATCAGTCCTGTACCTGGGTCTTGTAACATGGAGTGTATCCATTCCTTTTTCTGGCTACTCTCTTCACTTCTGTCCGATTCGGTTTTTACATCATGAAGAGGTAAATGGTGCAACATCAGGTAACAGGCTAATACTAAAATACAACAAATAAGAACAGATAATTTATACTTCATCGAATCACTTTAATTCGCTAAAATAAATCTAAAAAATTAAATTCAACAATTTAATTCGGGCTTGCTCACCTCTTGCTTATTTAAACCTTTGCTTTAAGAAGCAGTGAATGGGTATATCATTTTGCTTAATCACTTAAGGCAAAATTAAAATGGGACAATACGCTATGACCCAATTGTACAATTCGTCAATCTCGAAATCAGATACTGCGATGCAACCTACTGTCCAGTCGGTATTTAAAAACTCTCGTTCTTGTTTTTTTGCATGGTTATTGGGGAATCCATGTATTTTAATATCGCCTCCAGGATTTTTATTTTGATTGATTGCTGACAATGAATCGCTCATTGAAGGATAAGATATACCCAGATTAGCATGATAAGTACTGATTCTACTTCGGGTATTGATTTGGTAATGCCCTTCAGGTGTTTTCAAATCTCCTTCAAATTGTTTTGGACCAACGGGCTCCATACCTAAAGAAATGATGTATTTTTTTATTTTATTTCCCTGGTGATAGGTTTGCATTTCACGGGCTGATTTATACACCACAATGCTATCGATGGAATCTTTTACTTCAACAAAGGTTTCAAAATAATTGTCTCTGCGATGTTTTTCTTGTCCACAACTGTACAATGCACTCAGTAAAAATAAGGCTATAATAAAGGGCTTCAATTGACTATATTGTTTATTGAACAAAAATAGAGCAGAAGCTTTTAGCAATTTGTTAAAAATAATTAATCAACATGCAAGTCTCCATTTTTGGTGAAATGATTTTGGGCGGCACACACGCTATTCGTTCCAAGTCCACCCATGCGAAGCGCATGGTGCGGGCTTTCCACTACTATCCTTGCCGCAATACAAGTCATCACAAGAATATTTATCCGTCTAAACAAAATCGTTATAAAGTCTACACCTATTGAATTTCAGTTAATAACAGATGAATGAACTTTAATGGTTTGCAGGTGTATATTTTTGATTCATATGATACCAATATTTTTATACCACAAAAGTGCCGATATGCGTTCTGAAGAACGGTCATTTAACATCACTTATTGTTGCTAGCTAAAAGCTTCAGTATAATACTTAGGTGGATGGGATGCCCTGAAAAACTAGGCTATGTCACCTGATGATATGATAAAACTAACAGCTAAATATTCAATTTAAAGTTGCAAATAAAAGTCTTAAAAAGGGAGTGATTTTTAGTATTTTTGGGTTATGACAGTATCGAAAAAAATATTAACCATGTTAATTTGTATTATTTGTATTTTTTCCTGCAATACCTCAAATACAAAGAAGGAAATTGCAATACCCACTAAAGCAACTTACTTAACATCCGTTGATATTGCGATATTAAAAAACTGTTTAATAGAAACCAGAACAGCCCATTTTTATTATATAGAATATTACTATGATTTTCCAAAAAGCAATCATTTTTTTTCTCTAACTATACAAGATGAGAATTCAAAATTTAAGATTAAAAATTTAGATTTTTTCGGGAGTAATAAAATAGACAGTATTTATATTACTTCTCATTGGGACGATTACGAAACGATGCTTTGTAAGAAAGTTGAACAGTTTATCAAATTAAATCTTAGCAGTATTTACTTTCAGAAAGAAACAAAAAATATCAGTATTGAAACTCGAAAAAGTGAGCACTATATAATGACTTCATCTTTAAAAAAGGCTTTTGCTGATAAAGAATTTTACAAACAGTATATTCGAGTTGATTCTAATTTATATGTTGCCAAAGATCAATGGAATTCTAGGTAGCGTATTTTCTTTAAATTCAATGAAACATTACAAAGCATCAAGCAATTTTAGTACCGATGAGAAAGTCCGATTACGCACCCGTAAAATTTTCTATTTTTTTCATCACTTCTTCTTCCAGCGATTGTTTGTATTGAACACATTGCTGCAAAATCGCATCATCGGCTGTACCCAATATTTGCATCGCCAATATAGCAGCATTTTTACTCGCATTGAGGGCTACTGTAGCTACAGGAACGCCATTGGGCATTTGCAAAATAGATAAGATCGAATCCCAACCATCTAATGAATTGCTCGATTTTACAGGTACCCCTATCACAGGCAAGGGAGTGATGCTCGCAATCATTCCAGGCAAATGAGCCGCCCCACCCGCTCCGGCAATCACCACTTTTAATCCTCGTGTATGAGCCGAAGTGGCATACTCCATCATACGTTTGGGGGTACGATGGGCAGATACTATTGTACATTCATAAGGAATATGAAATAATTTAAAAAAATCTGCGGCATCTTTCATCACTTTCCAGTCGCTATCGCTCCCCATTATAATGCCTACTAAAGGCTTTTTACCTGTAATGTCTGTCTGACCCATATGGCTATATTTTTTGCTTGATTAATGTCATGATGTGTGATGGTAGCATGTCCCATTTTTCGAAAGGGTTTTGTTTTCTTTTTACCATAAATATGTATTGAAACCCCTTCTTTTGATAAACAATCATTGATTCCTTCATAATGCACATCCCCTTCATAACCTGCTGCCCCTAACAAATTGACCATGGCAGATGGCATTAAGAGTGCGGTACTTCCTAAAGGTAAATTGAGAACCCCTCTGATATGCTGCTCATATTGAGAGGTTTGGGCACTTTCGATGGTTTGATGTCCACTGTTATGCGGTCGTGGAGCTATTTCGTTGATATAAAGTTGCTGGTCATTACTAATTAAAAATTCAACAGCTAAAAGCCCGCATATATTCATTTTTTCAATCAATGCAGCTGCAATTTCTTTTGCATTTTTAATATATGTTTCATTGACAGGTGCAGGATATAATAATAAATCGAGCATATTGGCACCTTCATGAAAATCCATTAATACTGCATCAAAACATTGTATTTCTCCTTGTTCATTGCGTGAAGCTGTAACGGCTATTTCATGCAACAAATGTATTTTAGGTTCAACCAATGATGGGGTGTCAAATAAATTTACCAAATCAGCGGCTGATTGTATCATCTGCACTCCGCGACCATCATACCCTGCTTTGCGTGTTTTTTGCACAAAGGGTATACTAATATGATTGTTTTCAAGGGCTTGCAATACCTCTTGTTTATTTTCAAAAAGCATGAAATCAGCAGTTGGCAAATCGTTCGATCGAAAGAATATTTTTTGCAGCCCTTTATCCTGAATTATTTCAAGTGATGCTGGTCTAGGATGTACGATGACTCCTTCGGTTTCAAGTTTTTTCAAAGCCTCTACATTCACATGTTCTATTTCTATGGTCAGCACATCGCAGTCTTTGCCAAACTGATACACCGTTTCATAATCTTGTAAACTGCCTTGTACAAAGGTGTGACAAGTAGTACGCGAGGCTGCTTCCGCATCAGGGTCAAGTACTTTAGTATGAATGTCCCACTGATTGGTACATTGCAACAACATTTTACCAAGTTGCCCACCCCCTATGATACCTAACTTTTTATTTCCAGAAAAAAATGATTGATTGTTCATACGATGAAGCAAAGATAAAATTGAAAGGGGAAAGTTTCTATCTTAATTATCATTATTACCCACGTTATATAAAATATAATCTAAAAATGATAAGCTTAAATTCAATAGGTGTAGGCATGATACCCAAATTCTTTAGATAATACCGATAGTATATTTGTATTATTCTGATTTCATCAGCCAAAACAACTACAACATCAGCATAATATCCACACGCCTTACGTTTAAGAGAATAACAAATGGGCTTGTATTCATCTGTTGATGGTATAAAGGCATTTCACCTCGTATTATTTAAAATAATTAAAAGTTTTATATCGTATGTTGCATTAAGTATAGTATGCTAGCAATATAAAGGTCACTTAATTCAAATTTTAGCTATTGATATTGAAGTTACCGGCATCCTCACTTGAAGTATGAATGATGAGATTAATGTGAGTAAACCTATGACAATAATGGCTATATCAATGCCAAACAAGTCGGCTGTAACGCCTGATAAAATAGCACCTAATGCATAACCTAAATCTCTCCAAAGCCTAAAGGTACCCATACTTTCGGCACGTTGTAAGGGGTTTGTGGCCGTGGCTATGGTGGTTAAAAAAGTGGGATAAACCAATGCGGTTCCGATGCCTAACAAACTGGTTAAAATGGCAAAAGAAAACATAGATGAAACCCAAGGAATACACATGATGGCGATACCTTGTATAAACATACCCCAAAACATCATCGCTTTTTTAGGATACATATCTGCCAGTTTACCTGTAAACAATTGGGTAATGCCCCATACAGCTGGATAAATAGCAGTAATGATTCCTATGTTTACTTGATTGAAACCAATCGTAAACAATACCATCGGTAATAAACCCCATATCATACCATCGTTTAAGTTATTGACCAAGCCTGCTTGTGTCACAGCACTCAGGGTTTTGTTTCTAAATGAAGTGTCGATAAATACATTGTCAAGTGGTTTAACATCGCTTGCAATATGCTCTTTAAGTACAAATACATGGGTATCTTTTACCCATAGAAGTGTAATTAAAAACCCAACAATAGCAATAAAAATACCTATATAAAAAACATGGGGGTTTATACCATGATGTTCAGCAATATAACCAGTAAGCCAGGCAACCATACCAAGTGAAAAATAACCTGCAAATTCATTGAGACCCATAGTCAAACCACGATCTTTTTCACCTACCAGATCTATTTTCATGACAATGGTCATACTCCATGTCAATCCTTGACTAAACCCTAAAAGTATATTAGAGAAAATAACCCAATACCAGGATTGTGCATAAATCAACAGAAAGGGAATGGGAAGAGCAATGATCCATCCAAGCAACAATAAATGCCTGCGTCCTATGCGGTTTGCCATTCTTCCTGAAAAATAATTCGTGATTGCTTTTGACACCCCAAATACAACAATAAAGGAGAGAATAGCCATATTGGAAGTGATACCAAATGATTGTTCCGCAAATTGAGGAATAACCGTTCTTTCCATGCCTATCATACCACCCACAAAGGCATTGACAATCACCAATAGGGTAAACTGTTTCCAGTTTGATCGTAAGCCCAGTATGATAGGTTGAATACTCATTCTATAGGTGTAATTAATCGTTGAAAGTGGAAGGCATTCAACAAAAGATTTTATTTAAATTTTATTTATTAACCATACTCATATCATTCATCTCGTTTTGAAAATATTTGGCTTAAAAAGTATATTAGATCCCTTTTTATAATGAAATAAAATCACCTGTCTAATTGATTTTCAAATCGTTCATTGACTAACCGTGCAAAACTCCGATGTTTTCATTTCAGATCATTTATCATATGATAAATAAATTCGATTGTATAAAAAAAACCTCAATTCATGAATATAAACATTTCAATACATGCGAATGCAATAATGAAGAAATGACCAATCAAGCCTGTTAATAAACTCCAAGTTCTAAATTGTAAAAATCAGGTTCGCCCATTCAATGATAGTATGATATCTTGATTAACTTTATTTAATGCCTGCACGAATTCTACTGAGCGAAACTTGCGTAATGCCTAAATAAGAAGCGATGTATTTTAATGGAATTTGCTGTAGATAGTTTGTTTGAAAAAGTAAATTTTTATATCTTTCTTCAGCAGTGTGAAATTGGATACTTTCGATGCGATTGACCGTTTCTACATATGCTTGTTCAAAAATAATACGAAATAATCTTTCAATATCATAATGGCTATCATATAACTTGAAAAGCTTGTTAGCATCAATTGCAATAATATCCGCACTTTCTAATATATGTATCCCTTTCAATGAAGGTTTACCGGTAAACAAACTCTCTACACGAGCTATTAAATGATTTTCGAAGGCAAAGCTTTCAGTGATATCAATGCCATCTTTGTAATAAAAAATCCTGGCGATCCCTGACTTTATAAAATAAATTGTTTTGCAGGTAACCCCTATTTTTTGTAAAAGTTCGTTTTTAGCAACATGTGTTTCATGAATCACTTCTAGCAACGCGTTTTGCGAAGCATTTGAAATTTTATGATATTGATTAAAAAAACGAAATAGCGATTCCATATTCATCTAATTGCTTTTATGATTTGACTGAATAATAACAGTACCTATAACGTAATAACTCAGCAATTGCTTAATGTGTTATCAGTAATATAGCAAATGTACTATAGAATATTTTCGATTACTCACTTGTTTATTCAGTTGACGCTTTAATGATGTCGAAAAAATACAAGAATAATGACTGATCAGCATTATATCTACTACTTGTTTCGTAACTTTGTAAGAATCAACTATATTTTTTAAATGAAAAATAAATTTATGTTGTTATTGATAATCATAATCAGTAACATGACGATACAAGCGCAAAATCCATACGCGAATTATAATCATTGGATTACAGACAATTGGGTGTATGCTGTTACAAGCGATGGGGTCAATACTTATGTTGGCGGTAGCTTTTCTGCAGTTGGCCCACCCACCGGAGCAGGTACCAAAATCACTGCAACCAATACCAATCCTGATTTAAGTCAATGTCGTCCTAATTCACAAGTTACGGTTTCTATACCTGATGGATTAGGGGGCTGGTATATAGGAGGCAATTTTACGACTATCGTTGTAGACTCTGCGACTACAGTTACCCGCAATTATTTGGCACATATATTACCGAATGGCAAATTAGACCTTGTATGGAATCCGAACCCAAATAATAATGTTTGGGCTATAGCTATTGATGGCGCTAATGTTTATGTTGGCGGATGGTTTACAAGCATTGGGGGGCAAGTGAGAAATCGCCTTGCTAAATTATCGACTATTGGCACAGGCTTAGCAGATGCCACTTGGAACCCAAATGTAACAGGAGGTCCTGATGTTGCAGTTTGGAAGTTGATTGTTTCAGGAAGCAATCTCTTTGTATCAGGCAACTTTACCAATATTGGGGGACAATTACGCAATCATATTGCAAAAATAAGCACCCTCGGTACTGGTTTAGCAGATGCAGTTTGGGACCCAAATGCTGATGGCGGAGGCATAGAAACCATGCTATTAAATGGCAATGATTTGTATGTAGCCGGCAGTTTCTTTAATGTAGGTGGACAAGTAAGAAACAGAATTGCTAAATTAAGCGCAATAGGTACAGGACAGGCAGATGCCGTTTGGGACCCTAATGCGAATGGCAATTGGGTTTCATCATTAGCAATCAATGGCAACACATTATATGTTGGCGGCTATTTTACTTCTATTGGTGGCTTGGCTCGCAATAATATAGCCCGAATCAGTACATTAGGTACTGGCAATGCAATCATAGCCTGGAACCCTAATGCGGATAATCCTGTCAGAACTATGTCATTGAGTGGCAGTGATTTGTACATAGGCGGAAGTTTTGGAACAATAGGAGGACAATCTTATCCAGCGATAGCTAAATTGAGTAGTACAGGCAGCGGAGCACCAGACCCTAACTGGAAACCAATCATCAATCGCTATGCTCATATTAATACAATTTCAACCAATGGAAGTGATGTGTATATAGGTGGAAGTATGACGATGCTGGGTGGAGTAAAAAGAAACGGATTAGCAAAATTTAGCGCCACAGGAAATTGCGAATTAGATACAGCATGGCATCCTATAGCAGGCATAAATAGTACCATTTTTGCATTGACCTTACAAGGAAATTATTTGTATGCAGGAGGAGACTTTAATTACCCTCCGGCTTCAAAATTAGCTAAAATAAGTACTTCGGGTGTTGGTTTACTTGATCCAACATGGGGAGGGTCTGCCAACAATATCGTACGTACCCTTACAGTCTACGGCAACTATCTTTATGTGGGTGGAGATTTTACCTATGCAGGTGGAAATAGCAGAAACAGAATTTCCCGATTAAGTACCACTACAGGCATTTCAGATCCTGCCTGGAACCCAAATATCAATAATACCGTTCGTAGCATTGCAGTGAGTGCTCAAGGTGTATTTGTTGGGGGCGATTTCACTACTGTAGGTGTAACCAACCGAAACCGAATTGCTAAATTGAATTTGGCCAATGGCGCTTTAGATATGACATGGGACGCCAATGCAAACAGTACCGTTCGTGCACTGGCCCTCGACGGAACAGATTTATATGTAGGTGGTTTCTTTTCAAATATCGGTACCCAAACCCGATACCGAATCGCTAAATTAAGCACTATTGGTGCAGGCATTGCAGACCCCATTTGGAACCCACAACCAAATACCCAGTCTAGTAATGTAAATTCAATCATATTACATAGCGGTTATCTTTATGCTGCTGGTAATTTTGATACCCTTGGTGGACTGCCAAGAAATAATATCGCAAAATTAAATTTGACTGGAACAGGGAGTGCAATAGGCAATTGGAATCCAAATGTGTTTAATGAAATTTATACAATGGCAGCATGTGGAAATGAACTTTATTTAGGAGGAGGGTTTCACCGTGTTGGTGGTCAATCACGTGATAATATTGCCAAAATATCTACCAACGCCAATGCACCATTGCCCGTAAGTTTGAATGCATTTGCAGGCAAAAAAATCATTACTGGCAATCTATTATACTGGACGACAGCGATGGAACAAAATAATGATTTTTTTACCCTTCAACATAGCACCGACGGTATCGAATTTAATCAAATAGCACAGATTCAAAGTTATGCAATACAAGGCAATAGCACTGACTTTATAGATTATCAATTTGAAGATCTTCATGCAAAAAGTGGACATAATTATTATCGATTATTGCAAACTGATTTGGATGGAAATCAACAAATAGTATCTAAAACCATTGACCTTATTTGGCAAGCTGATGGGCCATTGTTTAACCTATACCCTAACCCAACAGCTCAGGATTTGAATATAGATATCATGGCTACCCAATCAAACCTAATGCAATTATGGGTTATTGATTTGAATGGTAAAAAAATGAAGCAGATAACTATATCCGTTACACCAGGCTCTAATCATATTTCTTTTCCAATATCAGATTTAGCAAAAGGAATCTATTTATTTCAGGTAAAGGATGCGCAACATCAACAATTGTTATATACCGAAAAACTTGTGATAGAATAATAGTTGATGTCATTGATTAATTGGGACTTTTATTAAGTCATCAAATCATACATCACACTAAATGAGCTAAACTAAAGATCAATGATTGAAAAATAAAGCCGACACGGAATCTGCTGAGTTTTACAATTATCAGCTACTCCCACCCGCGTTGTCATTCCGTGCGTACCTACACAAAAGATCAATTATTGAAAAATAAAGCCGACACGGAATCTGCTGAGACATACAATTATCGGATTCCGAACAACCCCTATTGTCATTCCGTGCGTCCCAACACTAAAGATCAATGATTGAAAAATAAAGCCGACACGGAATCTGCTGTTATATACAATATCGCTCAACATTCAATAAGCGGATACCGTATGAGACTGCGGCATGACACTTCGATTTAAAAGTGAATAAATTTTAAAGTAATCATTTTAATCTGTCAAATTCATACTCAAAGCACAACCCACTATTGTCATTCCGTGCGTCACTACACTAAAGATCAATGATTGAAAAATAAAGCCGACACGGAATCTGCTGTTATATACAATATCGCTCAACATTCAATAAGCGGATACCGTATGAGACTGCGGCATGACACTTCGATTTAAAAGTGAATAAATTTTAAAGTAATCATTTTAATCTGTCAAATTCATACTCAAAGCACAACCCACTATTGTCATTCCGTGCGTCACTACACTAAAGATCAATGATTGAAAAATAAAGCCGACACGGAATCTGCTGTTATATACAATATCGCTCAACATTCAATAAGCGGATACCGTATGAGACTGCGGCATGACACTTCGATTTAAAAGTGAATAAATTTTAAAGTAATCATTTTAATCTGTCAAATTCATACTCAAAGCACAACCCACTATTGTCATTCCGTGCGTCACTACACTAAAGATCAATGATTGAAAAATAAAGCCGACACGGAATCTGCTGTTATATACAATATCGCTCAACATTCAATAAGCGGATACCGCATGAGACTGCGGGTCTGATGATAAATATCAGACTCAAACAACAGATGGGATATGACACTTCGATTTAACAGTGAATAAATTTTCAAGTAATCATTTTAATCTGTCTAATTCATACTCAAAGTACAACCCCTTTTGTCATTCCGTGCGTCCCAACACTAAAGATCAATGATTGAAAAATAAAGCCGACACGGAATCTGCTGAGTTTTACAATTATCAGCTACTCCCACCCGCGTTGTCATTCCGTGCGTCGCTACACTAAATATCAATGATTGAAAAATAAAGCTGACACGGAATCTGCTGAGATTTGCAATATCGCTCAACATTCAAACAGCGGATACCGCATGAGACTTAGGGTCTGATGATAAATATCAGACTCATACATCTTATGAAATACAACACTTCGATTTAGAAATGAAAAATCTTCAGTGAATGATGTTAAACTGCCAAAAGCACAAAAACAGAAAAACCCACTAGATGTAAATATCCAATACTATTCTCCAATAGCTGCATTCAAATCAGCTATTAAATCGTCGGCATCCTCTATACCTACACTCAACCTGATTAATGAATCAGCCAACCCATTTTTAATACGCTCTTCACGAGGTATCGCACCATGAGTCATACTCGCAGGATGTCCTATTAAACTTTCAACCCCACCAAGTGATTCAGCCAAAGCAAACAATTTAGTACCACTTAATACTTTCATCGCTTCATCAAGATTGTCGCCTTTTAACACAAAGGAAATCATCCCCCCAAAACCTCGCATTTGTTTACAGGCAATGGCATGATTGGGATGATCTTCAAAACCAATCCAATAAACTTTTTCAACTTTTGGATGTTGACGTAAAAAATGAGCTACTTTCTTCCCATTTTCACAATGTCGCTGCATACGCACATGCAAGGTTTTTATTCCACGTAGTACTAACCAACAATCATGTGGCCCGGGAACCGCTCCACAAGAATTTTGAATAAATTTTAGTTGCTCATGCAAGGCATCATCGTTTACAATCAATGCCCCATGTACCACATCTGAATGACCGCCTAAATATTTAGTGGCTGAGTGTACGACAATATCGGCGCCTAATGGTAATGGATTTTGAAGATAGGGTGAAGCAAAGGTATTGTCAACCACCAACATAAGTTGATGTTTTTGGGCTATTTCAGCACAAGCCGCAATATCAATGATATTAAGCAATGGATTGGTAGGGGTTTCAATCCATATCATTTTCGTTTTTTCAGTTATATTGCTTTCTATTGAAGAGGTATCTCCCATACCGGTAAAATGAAATCGAATACCATACTTTTCAAACACTTTGGTAAATATTCGATAGGTACCTCCGTACAAATCATTGGTAGCTATCACTTCATCACCCGGATTTAACAATTTCAATACTGCATCGGTGGCTGCTAAGCCCGAACCAAAACACAAGCCATGTTTTCCTTGCTCAATGGCTGCCAAAGCTTGTTGCAAGGCAGTACGTGTTGGATTTTGGGTTCGTGCATATTCATACCCTTGGTGTACACCAGGTGCTTGTTGCACATAAGTAGACGTTTGGTAAATAGGTGTCATAATTGCGCCAGTAGTCGGATCAGGTTCCACACCCGCATGTATCAACTGCGTTTCGAGTTTATATTTTTTTGTATCCATCGTGTATAATTCATGCAAATATAGTTTTTTCATTTTAAGGAACTTTTTAGTGTCGAAGATTTATTTAAAATATATTACTTTTGAAAAAATTTTAGAACCTAATTATGGCTGAAGTAATACGAATGCCCTTACTGAGTGATACGATGACTGAAGGTAAAATCGCTCAATGGAATAAAAAACTTGGCGACTTTGTAAAAAGTGATGACTCTATTGCAGATGTTGAAACAGATAAAGCAACGATGGAAGTGATTCCTTATGTTTCGGGCACCCTTTTATATATTGGCGTTGAAGCAGGTAAAGCTGCGAAAGTGAATGACATTATCGCTATTATTGGCAAAGAAGGAGAAGATATTGCTTCTTTGATAGAAACAAAGGTCGATATGGCGCCTATGACAACTGAAGCAGCCGTAGATACTACACCTACGCCTACCCCATCTGCAACTGCAGCGCAAACTATCGAAATTCCTAAAGACCTGACCATCATACGTATGCCTTTGCTGAGTGATACCATGACAGAAGGCAAAATTGTCAGTTGGAATAAACAAGTAGGTGATGCAGTAAAAGCTGATGATGCCATTGCTGATGTTGAAACCGACAAAGCAACCATGGAAGTGGTTGGTTATACCGAAGGCACCTTGTTATATCAGGGTGTAGCGGTTGGCAATGCAGCAAAAGTAAATGGCGTTATCGCCATTATTGGTAAAGCAGGTACCGACATCACACCTTACTTGCCGATGTTAATGGCTGAAAACACCCATACGGAACCTAGCAAAGCTTCCACACCCATTGCGACTACAGCTACTACCCCATCTGTTTTAGGAACAACACATGACCCTATGGCGAATGCAGGTACAACTGATGGCAGAGTGAAAGCTTCACCCCTCGCAAAACAAATAGCCAGAGAAAAAGGCATTGATTTACACCTGATAAAAGGAAGTGGAGACAATGGCCGTATAGTTAAAAGAGATGTTGACAATATATCTCAAACAGCAAGCCCTGCTAATGTGCAGCAGAGCATTGCCCCTGTAGCCACATTTGTAAATACCCAAGAATCACATACCGATACGCCTGTAACGCAAATGCGTAAAATCATAGCCCAGCGTCTTGCCGAAAGTAAATTTACTGCACCTCATTTTTATTTGAAGACATCCGTAGAAATGGACCAATTGATGAGTGCTCGTAAACAAATTAACTTAGTAAGTCCGATTAAGATTTCTATCAACGATATGATGATCAAAGCCGTATCCCTCTCATTGGTAAAACATCCGGCAGTAAACAGTAGTTGGATGGGGGATTTTATACGTCAAAATCATCATATTCATATTGGAAGTGCTATCGCATTACCTGAAGGCTTAATCGTTCCCGTAATCAAGCATGCCAATCAAAAAACCCTTACTCAGATAGCTGCAGATGCCAATGAGTTGTATGAAAAAGCAAGGACAAAGAAAATACAACCATCCGAATTCACAGGCAATACTTTTACGATTTCAAATTTAGGCATGATGGATATTGACGAATTTACTGCCATTATCAATCCGCCAGATGCATGTATATTAGCGGTTGGCAAAATAGCACAAACACCTGTGGTAAGTGGCAATCAAATTGTTGTAAAAAACATCATGAAACTCACTTTAAGTTGTGATCATCGGGTAGTTGATGGTGCTGTAGGCGCTTTATTTTTGCAAACCTTAAAAGAATATTTAGAAAATCCGATTGCGATGTTGGTTTAAATACAAATTCGTTAGAATAAAAAAAAAGAAAAGCACTAAAACAGTCCCATTTTTTTTACACCTCCACTTGCAATAGAACACCCTGAATATCTTGTAGTTTTTTTATAACCTTATCTTTTTCCACAAAGGAAACCCCTACTTTCATTTCACAAAAAAGAAGCAGGGATTGATGTATGGTTTGGCATTGATGCATTTTCAAAACCCGCATAACATCATTCATTTGGGTATAATCAAATTGTAAGGTAAAAAATTGCATTCGGCTTTTTTCTACAATAGTTGCTTCTGTGATCGCTAAGTGTGCCGCTGTTTTGTATGCATTGATTAAGCCGGGAACTCCTAACAATACCCCACCAAAATACCTAACCACTGCTATCAATACATTCTTTAATTGTGCACTATCTATTTGTCCTAATATTGGTTTACCAGCACTTCCAGATGGCTCACCATCATCGCTTGCACGAAATTGCAATTGGTCGAATCCAATACGATAGGCAAAACAAACATGCACTGCCTTAGGATGTTGTTCCTTCAGTTTTTTAATCGTCAATTTGATGATATCTACATTGTCTACTTCATAGGCATAAGCAATAAACTTGCTGCCTCTGTCTGAAAATTCAGCCATCGAATCATGTCCAAGCGTATAATAAGTATTGGTTTGTGTAGTCATATTGAACTATAGGCGATCGCCAAAATAAATTAGTAACATTGAAACAACAGTTAATACCACCCCAAGTATATTTAATTTTGATAAGCGCTCTTTGAATATAAAAACACCAAATAATGTTACAATAAACAAAATACCAATATTATTGATTGGTATGACCGCTGAACTCGATAAACCTTTCATATTTAAAGCCTTTATTAAATAAAAAATTGAAAAATAATTAGGTACTCCTAACACGATACCTGCTATCAAGTGTTTAATATGAAAGGTTTTTTGTTTGAAAACATATAAAAGTAGTAATACCAAAAAGCCTAAAAAAGCAGCCACAAAAAAACCCGCTATGAGATAAGTATTAGCCATTGTGTCATTTTTTATAAAATGAGCGGTTACATAATTGGTCAAGGTATCAATCATCCCACTTCCGATAAATAAAATCAATGGCAAAGCATAAACCCATATTGCATGCTTTTTAGCACTTTTTTCCGCTTTCAACATCGTTAAAATCACAGCGATTAATGCCAATATAATACCTGCCCATTTTACCCATCCAATCGTTTCATGATATACATACCACGAAAACAATACAGGTATGATTAAGGATAATTTATTGGAGGTTTGAGTAACGGTTACTCCCACCTTTACCGAACTCAAAGCAATAATATTAAAAATAGAAATAAACAAAAACCCCATTAGCAAGGCCCATTTAAACCATTCTTCATCAATACTACTTACCGTTAAGGGAAAACCTCCACTCATATAACTTCCGGTTACAACACAAGTAATATAATTATATACAATGGCTTGAAATAAATCAATTTTAAGTTTATTAAAAAACACAAACACAATGCCTAAGTATGCATTCAGCAAAATGGAAATGATTAAATAGTTCATGTAATCCTGTTGTTGTTTTTATGAAAATAAATCACATCGTTCAATACCTGTTTACTATCAACCAAAGTTGCATTTATCAAATTGGGTCTTTGAATGCCTTCATACAAATAACGATTATTTTGTATCACCCTTGCTTCGTCCCATAAATCATCTGTTATAAACTGTTGTAACAAGGCACGACCTCCTTCAATAATGACTGACTGTATTTTTTTTTCAACTAATTTTTCGAGCAATGACGGGAGTAATTGTTCTTTTGATATTTTAATATATTCAGTGTCTGTATCCTGACTATTCTTGTTTAAGTTAAAAACAAAGGTAGTTTGACTTTCATCAAATAAATGCAATGTAGGTGGCAATGTTAGTTGCTCATCAATCACTATCCTGACAGGCTGTTTACCCTCTGCTAATCGAACGTTTAGCCGTGGATTGTCTTGCAATGCTGTTCGATACCCCACTAATATAGCATCTTCATCTGCCCGCCATTGATGCACCATTCTGTCGGTAAAAGCATTCGAAATTTTAATCGTTTGATGTGACTGCCCGATATATCCATCGGCACTTTCAGCCCATTTTAATATGATATAAGGTCGATGTTTTAGATGATTACAAAAAAAACGTCTATTCATTGCCATACAAGCTTCTTTTAAAACATCTTCAATAACCTCTACCCCAGCTAAACGTAATTTTTCAATGCCTTTTCCATTCACTTTTGAAGAAATATCCTGACATCCAATGACAACTTTTTTAATCTTGTGTTTTAATATTAAATCAGTACAAGGTGGTGTTTTACCAAAATGAGCACAGGGCTCCAGCGATACATACAATGTAGATGCGCTGATCAATTGTTGATGCTTGTTAGCCACCGATTGCAGGCAATTGACTTCAGCATGTCCTTCGCCATATTGTTGATGATACCCTTCTCCTATTATTTCACCTTCATACACCAATACACTTCCAACCATCGGATTAGGAGATACTTGTCCTAAACCTAGTATTGCAAGTTGCAAACATCGTTGCATCATACGTTCATCTGTAGTCATCGTATATTAAAGCATCAAAAGTAAAGAAAAGACTTAATAACAAATGGATTTATTCAACAAACGGATTGGCTTGTAATGCTTCCTTATACGTTTCCAAGCATCTCTTTCTTGCCATTTCATGATTCACTATGGGTTTGGGATAAGTGAAGGATTCAAATTCTGGTACCCATTTTTTAATATAATCCAACTTAGCATCAAACTTGATGGTTTGCAAATAAGGATTAAAAATCCTAAAGTATGGCGCTGCATCCACTCCACAACCTGCCGCCCATTGCCACCCGCCATTATTAGAGGCTAATTCATAATCAATTAATTTTTCGGCAAAATAAGCCTCACCCCAACGCCAGTCAATCAACAAATGTTTGGTTAAGAAAGAGGCTACAATCATACGTACCCGATTATGCATCCACCCGGTAGTATTTAATTCACGCATCCCAGCATCCACAATGGGATATCCAGTATTCCCTTCGCACCATGCTTTAAAAGTCATTTCATTGTTTTGCCACTGTATATGATCATAAGCTGGTTTAAATGCACGATTCACTACGTGTGGGAAATGCCACAAGATGGATTGATAAAAATCTCGCCAGATCAATTCATTTAAATATTTTTCATTGGTATGAAATGCTATACCAGCAAGCTTGCGTATACTAAGAGTGCCAAAACGCAGATGCACACTCATTTTAGTGGTTCCGGCTAAGGAAGGAATATCGCGTGTGAGATGATAATTTGTAATAATAGCTTCATTTACCACGGGCTTTTCAAACTTAATAAACGTTTTTTCGAAACCCAAATCTTTTAGTGAAGGGAGCGAAAATGGATGTGATTTTGTATTGAATTGATGAAAATATTTTTCGGTAGGATATGGTTTGTAATAAAAATCATTCAATAAGGCTTTCCATTTCTTGCTATACGGGGTAAAAACGGTATAGGGCTTTCCATAGTCCTTCAACACTTCCCCTTTTTCAAAAATCACTTGATCTTTATAGGTTTCAAAAGCTATTTGATGTTGTTGTAAAAATTCTTTAATCTCTGTATCTCTTTGTTGTGCATACGGTTCATAGTCGTGGTTTGTAAAAACAGTATCGATATTAAATTGGGCTATACACTTTTCAAATGCTTTGATTGGGGTATCATGTATCACTAATAAGCTTGCATTATATGCTTTCAATTCGTGGTTTAATTGACTGAGTGCTAGATGTATAAAATCAAGTCTAGTATCATATATAGGCAATTTTTTTAAAATATTTGTATCAAAAATAAAAAGTAATTGCACTTTCAATCCTGACTTGAGCGCATGATAAAGGGCTGCATGATCGTTCAATCTGAGGTCGCGTCTTAACCAACAAAGCTGTATTTTTTCCATTGAGGGTGTAAAATAGCAATAAGATAGATAGAATTTCAAATGGATTTATCTTATAGTGAATAGTAAAAAAGATACTACTTTGTGTAATTTTTGTTACCTTTGCGCCCTTAAAAATAATTTTTTCTATGAAGCTATCTCAATATGTTTATGATTTACCATTGAACCTAATAGCGCAAACGCCTTCTAAAAACAGGGATGAAAGCAAATTGATGGTAGTACACAAAGACACTGGCAAGATAGAACACAAGCAATTTAAAGATGTGATTGATTACTTTTCTGACAAAGATGTGATGATTGCAAACAATACCAAGGTGTTTAATGCAAGATTATACGGTAGAAAAGAAAAAACGGGTGCTAAAATTGAAGTCTTTTTATTGCGTGAATTAAATAAGCAAAACAGACTTTGGGATGTGATAGTAGAACCTGCCCGTAAAATCAGGGTAGGTAATAAATTATATTTTGGCAACGACAATTCATTGGTTGCTGAGGTAGTTGATAATACTACATCAAGAGGACGAACAATACGGTTTTTATTTGAAGGCTCAAATGAAGAATTAAAAACCATTTTAGACAATATGGGTGAAACCCCTTTGCCTAAATACATCAAAAGAAAACCTGACGAAAACGATAAAGAGCGTTACCAAACTGTATATGCAAAAAATGAAGGGGCTGTGGCAGCACCAACCGCTGGCTTGCATTTCAGCAGAGAATTAATTAAAAAACTTGAAATCAAAGGCATTAATTTTGCGGAAGTTACTTTACATACTGGCTTAGGTACATTTAGACCTATCGAAGTTGAAGATATTTCAAAACATAAAATGGATGCTGAATATTATGAAGTAGACGATTATGCCTGCAAAATAGTCAACAAAGCAAAAGAAGAAAACCGAAAAATATGTGCCATTGGCACTACTTCTATCCGAGCTATAGAATCATCCATTACCACTACTGGTATGCTCAAACCTTCATCAGGCTGGACAAATGTATTTATTGCCCCACCTCATGATTTTGCTTTGACCAATTCATTGATTACCAATTTTCATTTACCCAAAACGAGTTTATTGATTATGGTTGCTGCCTTTATGGGTTACGACCTTACCATGGAAGCTTATAAAGTGGCAATCAAAAATAAGTATCGCTTCTTTAGCTATGGCGATGCAATGCTCATTATATAAGCATTGAATAATTTTAAAATCATAGGCTGTTTCCATAAGAGACAGCCTTTTTTAATGGTTTCAATCCAGTGCATTGATATGAAGTGCAATCCCATGTTCATTCTTAAATGTATTTGAAGAAATACCACTGTAATTATTAGCTTATTGTATAAAACACAAAGTCAATAATCAAATCAATACAACTCAACCCTACAATTTGACAACTCAATTACATTGATAAAAGTTGTATTAATTTTATGTTTTAATCTTGCACAAGAATTAAACTAAATATGAAACAACTAATATTCATGATGGTCTTTTTGACGTTTTCGCAAATAAGTTTTGGGAAAGACAATACCCAAAAAATACGTGGAAGCATCGTTGATAAACAGTCCCAATTCAGCATCATTGGTGCAACCGTACAAATTGTGAATGCAAACGCATCGCAAGGAACAAAAACAGATACCGAAGGTAAATACATTCTTGAAAATGTGTCACCCGGAAGGTACGAAATCAAAGTGACTTATATGGGGTATAAAGAGGTGATCATTCCTAACGTTGTAGTTACCTCAGGCAAGGAAACCATCGTAGATGTGGCTATGGAAGAAAATGTAAAAAGCTTAAAAGGTACTGTGATCAAAGCGTCTAACAAAAGTAAAACCATCAACGACTTGGCAGCGATTAGTGCAAGAACTTTTTCGATGGAGGAAGTCAACCGATATGCAGGTGGACGAAGTGACGCGGCGCGTTTGGCATCAAATTTTGCAGGTGTGAGCACTCCAGATGATAGTAGAAATGATATAGTGATACGTGGCAACTCGCCAACGGGTGTCCTTTGGCGTATTGAAGGAATGAATGTTCCTAACCTTAATCATTTTGCAACCATAGGCACTACCGGTGGCCCCGTGAGTGCTTTAAATACCAATATGTTGCGCAATTCTGATTTTATGACTTCAGCCTTCCCTGCAGAATATGGCAATGCCAATGCAGGTGTTTTCGATATTGGATTTAGAAAAGGCAATGCAAACAAACATGAACATACCATACAATTTGGTATGTTGACTGGTATTGAAGGTATGACAGAAGGCCCCATCAAAAAAGGAAGTGATGCATCATATGTAGTTGCAGGCCGATACTCGTTTACTGGCATAGCACAAGCCATTGGATTAAATATAGGCACTACGGCAACCCCGTTTTATACCGACCTGACTTTTAAAATAAATAGTGGCGAAGGCAAGTATGGTCGTTTTACCTTATTTGGCTTAGGTGGAAAAAGTAATATCAAGTTTTTGCATGATAAAATAGATACCACCGATTTATTTGCCGACCCAACCATGGATAGTTATTTTACCAGTGATGTGGCAGTATTGGGTTTAAAACATTTTAAAAAAGTTGGTAAACAATCATATTTTAATACGATCATTGGATATACCTATGCAGCTTCTAATTATTTACAAGACTCAATTGAGAAAGCAAGTGATGTGGCTGCTCGTGTAGTTGAAAACAAAGCCATTCGAAAAAATATCAATTTAACCACAAGTTATAATAGCAAAATCAATTCAAAACTATTTATAAAAATGGGGGCTCAAGCTGAATTGATGAACCTACTTTTAGATTTTCGGACTCGACTCAATAACCCACAATGGAAACAAGTCTGGGATTTTAACGACATGACCATTTTAATGCAAGCTTTTGCCCATGTGAAATATAATTTCAACGAAAAAATAACCTTGAATGCAGGACTTCATTCACAGTATTTAACGTTAAACCAATCAGCCTCTTTAGAACCTCGTGTAGCGCTGAAATATGCAGTATCAAACAGAAGCAGTATCAGTGTAGGTTATGGTATGCATAGCCAGATGCAACCAACCGATGTTTATTTTTACAGAGCATCAAAACCCGATGGCACCTATGACCAATCCAACATGGATTTAGGCTTTACACGTAGTCAGCATTTTGTATTGGGTTATGATGTGCTGCCTTTAAAAGACTGGCGAATCAAAACAGAAGTTTATTATCAATTTCTTACAAATGTGCCTGTTGAAGATACCGCCAGTAGCTACTCGATGTTGAATACCGGTTCAAGCTTTTATCCTAATACGGTAGGCTATTTACAAAATACAGGTAGCGGAAGAAATTATGGTGTAGAGTTAACCATTGAGAAATTTTTTAGTAAAGGGTATTATGGTTTGATGACAACTTCTTTGTATGAATCAAAATACAAAGGAAGCGATGGTATTGAACGTAATACGGGTTTTAATGGAAAATATGTCTTTAATATTTTGGCAGGAAAAGAGTTTAAACTAGGTAAAGCAAAACGCAATACTTTCTTTACCGATTTAAAATTGACAAGTGCGGGTGGACGATATTTTACACCGGTCGATTTGGAAGCTTCGCGTATCAAACATCTACAAATCGCCAAAGGAGATGATTATGCCTTTACGGAACGAAACCCCAATTATTTTAGAATAGATTTCAAAATGGGCTTTACCTATAATAGCAAGAAAAGAAAATTATCTCATTCATTTTTCTTTGATATTCAAAATGTAACAAACCATCAAAACGTATTTGCACAACGTTATAATCCTGTTACAAATGCAATTAATACTTCTTACCAAATCGGCACCTTCCCAAATTTCGTTTATAAAATGCAATTCTAGAATTTCAAATCCTTGAAATAATAACAGATACAAGTATTATCAACCCCCAAAAAAAATCATGCAAACAATATTAGGTGCTGGAGGTTCTATAGGAACTGAATTGGCAAAAGAATTGATAAACTATACTAAAGACATACGACTCGTTAGTAGAAATCCTAAAAAAGTGAATAGTACAGATACGCTTTTTTCGGCCGACTTAACCAATGGAGCACAGATAGAACAAGCTATTAAAGGCAGTGAAGTATGTTATGTAACCGTGGGTTTTGAATATAAATTATCAGTATGGAAAAAACATTGGGTACCCTTTATTCAACATGTAATTTCTGCCTGTGAAAAACATCATTGCCGCCTGGTTTTTTTCGACAATATGTATGCATTAAATGAGAACTCTTTGAATCCAATACTTGAATCAGCCCCATTAAATCCAAGCAGTCATAAAGGTCAAGTGAGAGCTGAAGTGAATCGTGCCTTAATGAAAGCAATCGAAGAAAAAAAAGTGGATATCATCATTGCACGTGCACCCGACTTTTTTGGTGCTACAAAAATTCAAAACAGCTTGCTGATGAATTTGGTTTATTATAATTTCAAAAAAAACAAATCCGCTCAATGGTTTTGCAATGCAAACATGCCTCATTCAATGGGTTATACCCCTGAGTTGGCTAAAGGCACTGCCCTCCTGGGAAATACCATAGATGCTTATCATCAAATATGGAACCTACCCGTTTGCAGCAAAGCCCCTACTGGAAATGAATGGGCTGCCCTTTTTGCCAATGCCATGCAAGTGAAAAATAAAATGACAGTACTTCCAGCCTGGATGCTCAAAATTGCTGGATTATTTGTGCCTGTTTTGGGCGAAATGTATGAAATGAAATACCAATACGATAGGCCCTATATTTTTGATTCATCCAAATACAACAAAAGGTTTTCATACACCCCTATAAGCAATGAAGAAGCCATCAAAGATTTGTTGAATAAATTATAAAACTTTTTAACTTTATATCATGCGACACAATAAGTACAGATTTATATACATGATACTCATCGGTATTTTACTGACGATATTCATGAAATTGACTTTGTATAAAGTGGCGCAAGATCATCCAATCTGGTACGACTTTGCAGTTACTATTTTCATTACGATATTGGTATGGGAAGGTAATTTACGTATTGACCATTGGCTGAATAAAAACTACTCTTGGATCGACAATACATTAAAACGAATGGCGATTCAGTTTTTAAGCTCCATGTTGTATAGTGGTTGTACGATTTATATCATCATGCTGGCTTATAATTATTTAACTTGTTGTATCGCATGGAAACAACAATCATTAATGTATAACTCCTTTATCATTGGCATGTTTGTATCCCTTCTCTTATTGATGATTGAAGTAAGTACCCAGTTTTTTAAAAATTGGAAACAGTCATTAATCGAAGTAGAAAAATATAAAACCGAAAGTGTACAAGCACAATTGCAAAACTTAAAAGACCAGATTAATCCACATTTTTTATTTAACAATTTAAGTGTTCTTTCTTCATTAGTCTATAAAAATCAAGATAAAGCAGTAGATTTCATTAACCAGCTGTCAAAAGTATATCGTTATTTATTAGATAGCAAAAACAATGAATTGGTCAGTTTAGCCGATGAAATGAACTTTTTAAAATCGTATATATATTTATTATCGATTCGTTTCGAAGACAGTTTACAATTTGACATACAAATTAATGAATCGCTTTATCAAAAAGCATTGCCACCCATGACCTTACAAATGTTGGTGGAGAATGCCATCAAACACAATGAAGTTTCGTCAAACTTACCACTTATCATTTCCATTCATTCAAAAGATGATTCTATTTGTGTGTCTAATCCTTTACAACATCGTTCAAATGTTGAAACTAGCACCAAAACTGGATTAAAAAATATTCAAGATCGCTATTCATTTTAAGTGATGAAAAAGTACTGATTGAAGAAACTAACAGGCACTTTTCTGTAACCATTCCATTGTTAAAAAACCTATGAAAGTCATTATAATAGAAGACGAAAGATTATCAGCCGAACATCTTACAAGCATGTTGTATCGGATGGATGCAACAATCGAAGTGTTACAATGCTATGATACAGTCAAAGCAAGTATACATGCATTTCAACAAGGCATTAAAGCCGATTTGCTGTTTGTAGATATCCATTTAGCTGATGGTTTAAGTTTTGAAATATTTGCTCATATCAATGTTCATATACCTATCATTTTCACAACGGCCTATGATGATTATGCAATTAAAGCGTTTAAATTAAATAGTGTTGATTACCTACTCAAACCTATTGGAATAGATGATTTATGTATTGCCTTGGAAAAATTCAAAAAATACAATAAGCAATTTCAAGCACCAATGCTTGAAAATATAGCACAATCCTATCATCAAATTTCCAAACAAACCAAAAATAGATTTATAGTAAAATCGGGGCAAACAATTGATTCTATCAAAACGGAAGATGTGCTTCATTTTCAAACACAAGATAGCATTACGTTTTTAGTGATCGCAAACGGTAAACGATTTGCCATTGACTATACGCTTGACCAATTAGAATCATTATTAGCTCCTGAGCAATTTTTTCGCATCAACCGAAAAGTATATTTAAATATTAAAGCCATCGAAAAAGTAAGTACCTATGTCAATAGTCGTTTGATGATACAAAGCAATCATTTAACAGGTGATATGACGATAGTTAGCCGTGAGCGGGTGAATGATTTTAAAATATGGTTAGATAGTTGATGGTAGTAATAAACAAATATATTTAATACGTAACTTTATAGATAAGGGTATAAAACGACACCCATTGAATTTTACCTTATCACAATTCAACTGCAAAATCTGGCTTCAAGGTTTCGATTGTATAACAACATTTATATAAAACAAAATAGGCTCCCAAAAAAAGGAAGCCTATTAATATTTTTATTAAAATTGTTTTATCGAATCAGTGTCAAGTCACCTTTTAAGAATTGGGTTTTACCATTCGGATAAGCTACCCTCACCATGTATTGATAAACACCTGGGTCTTGTGCAACTCCTTTAAAATTACCATCCCATCCTTTTCTAATGTCTTGGGTTGAAAATACTTCATTACCCCATCTATTGAAAATTTTAAATTCTTGCACATTTATAAACTTTCGTGCAGTTACCCTAAATATATCATTATTTCCATCTCCATTGGGTGAAAACGCATTTGGCAATACAATATCTTGTTGAATTACTTTGATATGAACAGAATCTTTTTGTGGGCAACCTTGCAATAAACTTACACCTGTTACAGTATAAGTAATGTCTTCAAGCGGTGTAGCTAAAGGGCTATTGCTTTGGGTATATGTCAAATAGTTTGTAGGTGTCCAGTAATAAAAAGGTGCACCCGATGCTCTCAATTGTACATTATCACCTTGATAAATAGTGGTATCACCATTATGTAAGATTAAATTAAAAGGAGGATGATTTTCGATCGTTACAGACAATGTATCTTGACAACCATGTGGATCAAGTAAAATGGCATTGTAAGTAGTAGTTCCTATGGCGGTAGCAATCGGATCAGGACAAAATTCGCAACTGAGCGTATTGGCAGGATACCATTGGTAAAGTCCATTACCTCCTGTTACCCAAAGTTGAACTGGCTGACCATTACATACTAAGGTATCTTCTATGATAGCACCTGCTGCAAAAGGCCATACTTGCACGTGGAAAGTATCAGATGCTGTACATCCAGCATTAGGTGATGTAACGGTGAAAACAATATCTTGTGATGTTGTACCCACAAATGTAGGGTTATATCCATTGGCATTGATTAAATCAGCATTCGGATTCCAGGTCAAATTATAATTAAACTGCGGATTGACGACGGCATTAATAGGCATGACGGTTCCCTCACACAATTCAATATCTGCAATAGGCATAATTAACGGAATTGGATCAACCTTTGCCTGAAATCCTCTGACTACCGGAGCACACGTTTTGTATGTACCTGTTACAGTATAATAAAACGTACCAAAATTAGTAGGTGTAATCACTGTATTTATTTGTGTCGGATCGAGTATTCCTGCAGGAGGTGTCCAAAGTACATTGAGTCCCGAATCAATTAAACCAAAGGTTGAAATACTTCCTCCCAGGCAAAATGCGGTATCTCCATTACTCAAAGTCATAGATAAAGAATCACGGATTTCAATCACAATACTGTCAGTAACAGACTGTGCACAACCACTGATGATATAAATTTTGATAAATTCTGAGCCTTCATTCAAACCATCTGCAAAAGCATATACTGGTATGGTGATAAGCGTATCGTTAGGATTAGGTGTAAATACGATTTGATTGGGAAACGTATTATAATCAATGGTATTTTGTGCGGTACCAGTGACTACAAAGTTTACAGTATCTGATGTAGGCAAGTTCAAGATTACTTTTCTTTTAACTTGTAAAAATGCAGTATCGCAACCTTCAATAATGTATGGATTGCTACCACCTAAACCAGCAAGTAAGTTATAGGATATGATGTTTGATGAGAAACTTTTTGCTTTGATGAAAACACCTGAATCAAATACCGGATCGGCTTTATCAGCAATTGCTAATTTAATATGATAAGTACTACAAGGCACTACTTGTGATTCAGCTCTTAAAACCACTGTGAAACCTTGGTATGTTACAGTTCCAGGAGCCACAGCGCCGTTACAAACGAAATATGCGCAAGTATTGTTACCTGCATTAAACATACCACAACCAGGAGTGTTGCCAAAACAATAATTTGGGGTATTGCAACAACCAGGAGTATTAGGACAATAAATGGTACTTACACCTACTGGGCAGGTTGGTGAACCTGGTACCAATGCAATATTTTTTGCACCACCGGCAAAAGGGCCTGCAATACCTGGACCACTTAAAAAGAAGCCAAAAACATCATTAAACGTAGAACATGTATAGCTTAAATACTCCTCAGATCCGAAAACATAATCAAATTTTACAGAGTCACCAGTAGTTACAAAATCAAATTCAAGAATACATTTATCAAAAGTGGTACCTCCAATTAAGGTCGTAAGATCTGGATCACCACCATTGCCCGTAACACCAGAGGCAAAATTTCCGACAGGACCATTTCCTCCAATAAGACCTGGACCAGAAGCCGCAACGCCTGTTGTTAAAATAATACCGCTATCAATCCCTAAGTTACTGGTAGTTACATTAAAAAGCCCGCTGGCATAGTTGGGACTCCCAGCAGGGGCAGCACCACAGTTTAAAGTAGGGTTACTGATGGTTACACCTGTTCCGACTAATGTTTGTGCCAATTGTGCCGCATTATTGTTGGCTGTAATATTAACCTGAGCAAAACTTGAGGCATAAATCCCCAAAAAAGAGATAAATAATAATATTTTCTTCATAGAAATAGGATCTTTTTTTGATAAGACGGTCTAAAATTAATAAAAGTTTGGTAAAAAAAAGAGAATTTTAACAATTAGCCCTTTTTATGTCAATAACTTGGTTATTTTTGTCACTTCAGCATCAAAAAACTATGTTTAGTATATATATAAAAGAAATTCACTCTTTTTTCAGTTCGTTAATAGGTTATATTGCTATTCTGCTTTTTATTGTTGTATTGGGATTTTTCCTTTGGCTGGCCCCTGAAAGCAATATTTTAGAAGATGGTTATGCCAGTTTAGATAAGTTTTTCTTGCTGGCACCTTGGGTTATCATGTTTTTGATTCCAGCCTTAACAATGCGTTCGTTTTCTGATGAGTTCAAATCTGGTACCATCGAAATCTTGTCTACTTTACCCCTTACAGAATCTAATATTGTACTAGGAAAGTTTTTCGCCTCCTTTACCTTAGTACTTATTTCTATTTTACCAACTCTGTTATATGTGTTTACAATATCAAAACTTGCCATCCCTCAAGGTAATATTGATACAGGAGGCATTATCGGTTCATATATTGGGTTGTCTTTTTTAAATGCTGCTTTTACAGCGATCGGTTTATTTTGCTCATCTATTACAAACAACCAGGTCATTGCATTTTTATTCTCCATATTTCTCAACTTTATTCTATACGCTGGATTTGAGTCAATGAGTAAACTTCCATTATTAAGTAATGGTCTTGATTATATTGTAAGCCAAATTGGGATGCAATTTCATTACAATTCAATCAGCCGGGGTGCTTTAGACTCCCGCGATATTGTATATTTTATAAGCATCATCGCTTTATTTATAATGGCTACACGTATATCACTTGAAAAAAGAAAATGGTAAAATTCTCATGGCATTGAATCAGCATAATAAGAAAAAAAACATATCCCGTTTAGTGATGTTGGCCGCAATGTTATTGCTTTTTAATATCATTAGCTCACGATTGCATGTGCATGTAGACGCTACTGAAGAAAAAAGATTTTCGTTGAGCGCCCCCACTAAGAAATTATTGAAAGGATTAAAAGAAAACGTCATCATTGAGGTTTATTTAAAAGGCACTTTCCCCGCAGGGTTTAAAAAACTCAGTGAAAGTACCAAAGATTTACTACAGCAATTTAAAGAATATGGCAACGGACGTGTAAAGTTTAGCTTTATCAATCCCTTAGAAGGCAAAGATGATCAGCAAAAAAAAGAAGTCTTTACAAACCTGGCAAGTAAGGGTATCAACCCAGTTAACGTAAAAGTACAAGGCGATGAAGATGAAGGCTATTCTGAAAAAATCATATTCCCGGCAGCTAAAATAGCATACAATCAAAAAGAAATATCGATTAGTTTACTGGAAAGTCATTTAAGTATGACCCCGCAACAAAAGCTGAATAACTCAGAAGCGATGTTAGAGTATAAATTTGCTTCTGCTATTAAATATCTGATTGAGCCCGACCGAAAAAAAATTGCTTATATCGTTGGTCATGGCGAAGCCTTGGGTTTTAACACGTTTGATATGTTGTCGACCCTCGAAAAATATTATGATGTTGATACTGTTGACCTTACACAAAACGTAGATATTGGACGTTTTTATACTGCAGCCATCATTTGTAAACCAACCCAGACTTTTGACGAAAAAAACAAATTCAAAATAGACCAATTCGTTATGCAGGGCGGCAAATTATTGATGTGTATCGATATGTTGAGTTTTAGTATGGATTCGTTGCGTTATGTTGATGCCTCGATGGCTATGGATTATGGGCTTAATCTTGATGATATGCTTTTTAAATATGGGGTACGTATTAACCCTGACTTTATTGAAGATTACCAGCAAGCCAACCCAATACCAGTTACTGTAGGAATGATGGGTAATCAACCTGATATCCAATTACTCTCCTGGTCTTATTTCCCATTTAGCATTTCCGAATCTAAACATCCCATCGTCAATAATTTAGATGCTGTCATGTTTATGTATGCTAACAGCATTGATACAGTAGCCAATCCTGAAATCAACAAAACCATTTTATTAACTTCTTCCAATAGAAGCCGCAGAGTACCTAGTCCGGTGAGAATTAGTTTATCAAATTTAAAATTTAAACCCCAGGCGGATATGTTTAAAGAAAAAAACATTCCAATGGCTGTATTACTCGAAGGGAAGTTTAAATCTGTGTTTGCTAACCGAATGGATGATAACTTTTTAAGGGTTTACAAAGATTCTTTGAAAAAACCTTACAATATGGTTTGTGAAAAAGAAAATCAAATGATTGTGGTTGGTGATGGTGATGTATTTTTAAATGATTACAATACCTCCAGAGGACCATTAGAATGTGGATTTTATAAGTTTACTGAAAAAAGTTTTGCCAACAAATCATTTATTCTCAATTGTATGGAATACCTGACAGATGATTATGGTTTATTGGAAGCACGCAATAAAAACCTAACCCTCCGATTATTGGATACTGTAAAAGTCAAAAAACAACAATTGCAATGGCAGTTGCTAAATATCGGATTACCTGCATTCCTTTTATTTGTCTTTGGTAGTGCCTATTTCTTTTTCAGAAGAAAAAAATATGAAGGGAAGGTCAATTAATCTTTTCTAATGGCAATCTTTATTGAATTTCTTGTCGGTTTAAAGGTACCATTTTTATAAAATTATAACTGAGGTGATAATCATCAGCAAACCCTTTATACTATAATAATTATATCATAAACAAAAGCCGTTCACAATTGCGAACGGCTTTATTCTTTTTAGAATGAATGATATTTAAATCCTATGGGAAAATACCTAATTCCATATAAGACACACCCACTTTATTGATTGAGTTCACAAAAGCAGCGGTTCTCATATCTGTGATTTTTTTATTTTTTAACCAGATATCACGAATTTCATGATATGAACCCATCATGGTATCTTCTAAACCACTATGTACTAAATCTACTTCATCTGGTCCGTGTAAAATGATTTTCTTTTCAGCTGCAGAAACTCTTTTACCTGTTAAGCTTTCAATAGAACCCAAAATGCTGGTATTCATATTTTCGCTGAAACGTTTTTCCATTCTACCATAACGTACATGGCTTAAGTTTTTTAACCATTCAAAATAAGAAACGGTTACACCACCTGCATTGATATACATATCAGGAATTACAACGGTTCCTTTTTTATTTAAAATAGCATCTGCATCAGGTGTTAAAGGACCATTCGCTGCTTCAGCAATGATACGAGCTTTTACTCTTGGTGCATTGTCACCGTTGATTACGTTTTCAAGGGCTGCAGGTACTAAAATATCGCAAGCCAATTCAAGGGCTTCAGATGATCTTTTTAAATTTTTAGCCCCAGGATAGTTCAAAATTGAACCTGTTTTTTTACGATGAGCCACTACAGCATCCACATCTAAACCATCAGCATTATAAATAGCACCTTCATATTCAGCTAAGCCAATAACACGTGCACCACCCTCTTTAAAATATTTGGCTGCATGATAACCTACATTTCCAAGACCTTGCACCACCACTGTTTTGTCGCTCATGCCAGTCGTCATTTTCAATTTCTTCATCATTTCCACATCAGCACACATTTCACGTACACCAAAATATACACCCAAACCAGTAGCTTCTGTACGACCTCTTACACCACCTTGAGTTACAGGTTTACCTGTTACACAACCTGCTGCATCAATTTCACCTGGTCGTAAACTCATATAAGTATCCACAATCCAACTCATTTCACGAGGGCCAGTGCCATAATCAGGGGCTGGTACATCAATACCAGGTCCGATAAAATTTTTCTTTACCAACTCAGAAGTATAACGACGTGTAATTTTTTCAAGGTCATAAACACCTAATTTTTTAGGATCTATTTTAATACCACCTTTTGCACCACCAAATGGCACATTTACAATAGCACATTTATAAGTCATCAAAGCTGCCAATGCCATTACTTCATCCTGATTAACATCCATGCTAAAACGTATACCACCTTTTACAGGTAGTTTATGATGAGAATGTTGCACACGATAAGCTTCAATTACTTCAACCTTATCGGCAATCTTAACAGGAAATTTCATGCTATAAACACTATTGCATGCTTTGATTTGATCTAAAATACCTTTGTCTTTTATGTCAGTAAAGGGAGCTGCTTTGTCAAAATTGCGTTCTACGCTTTCAAAAAAACTGTAATGTGCTGCCTGTTTACTCTTGCTTGCTTTTGCCATGTTTTAATGTATTGTTTTTAATATTTGTTTTGATAATTGTTATAAAATATGCCGTTGTTTGTATGATTCTTTTGATTGTTTCTAAAGGTTATTTTTTTTCTAAACGATTTAATTTTCTTTCCAACTTGATAAGGTAAAAAATAATGCCCGCAAAGATAGTGACCAATACTAAAACTACAAGATAAATTTGCCCATTTTGATGCAATATCGTCGCATTTTCCTGGTTGATTGCAACATTTTGTGCAAAGCTTGTTTCACTTAAAGTCAACATTAAAATAGAAAATATAAAAGCAATCGTTTTATTCATTGATAAAAATTTCAGGTTGTTCAATTTTTTTAATTCGTATACGTAAGTCAAAAATCCATAAACCAAGCATGATCCAACCAAGCATCGCTGGTAAAGATACATAACGTAATAAATGATGTTGGGTTTTAAGTGCCTCAAATGGTTTATTATCAGAACCCGGGTGTAAAGAAGCTAAATGAGAAGGTATGATATACACTAAGGGTATTAACAAAGCAAAGGAAAAAATGTTATACACTGCAGCCAATCGAGCTTTTTTGTCAGCATCGGGCAATGAATTACGTAACACGGTATATGCCAAATAAATCAGCAAAGTGAGTGCAGCACCTACTTGTTTAGGATCGTTGCTCCATGGTGCTCCCCATTGTATATAAGCCCATTCCATACCTGTCAGCATCCCTAACATACCAAACCACAAGCCTACTATGACAAACTCATTAGAAATGATATCGTATTTTAATTTGTTTTTGCGTAAGTAAACAATACTGTAGATCACCGACATTAAAAAACAAAACAACATCACATACCACATGGGTACATGATAAAATAAATTTCGGATGGATTCTTTTAACTTGGGCAAATAGGGTATTTTAATCAAAATACCTACTACAATCACATAAAGTAGGATGATAGTAGTTAGTATTTTCCACCAATATTTTGCCATGCTTGTTTGATAAAGTGTGCAAATATAGGATATAAATACAGATATTATGGAATGCTTTAATGTATTAATAACAGTTTATAAATCATCATTAGGTGGATAGCTGTTATTGAAGTTTATAAACCTTTCGTAATCCGCTAAACTTGTTGCTTTTGCCCTAATTTATATATACCTATAAGCGACACAAAACCCAAAACGCTAACAAAAAGCCATAACATCGAAAATCCAAAATGATTGATAATTTGTGTCCCTATCAAAGGCGCAATGATTAATGCTAATGACCAACTCATCGCATATAAAGCCATATAATCGCCCATATTTTTATCTTTGGCCTGCAACAAACTATAAGTTGACATAAAAGGCATGGCCAACATTTCAGAAAGGGTCAGTACCAGAACACTGATGATTAAAATATAAATGCTATGAAAAGGTATCAAAATCAAAAAAGCAACAATCAGTAATATAATACCCAATGAAATAAAATTAAATTGAGTCCATTTATCTTTAATGTAATAAATCAAAAACATCTCGATTACCGCTACACCTACCCCATTCAAGGCCATCATTAAACCAATATGCTGCTCAGAAAGATGATATTCTTGCTTAAAATACAATGGAAAAGCAGTGATTAATTGAAAAAAACACATGGCATATATACTGGTAAATAATAAAAAATACAGGTAATTTTTATCATAATAAGGACTTTTTTCTTTGCTTTTTTCCAGTTGTTCATGGGGTTTATTCAAATCGTTTTTTACGGGTAATAGAAATCTTAAAAACACTGCCGCTAATATACAGGTAAGCCCATCAGTCCAAAATAAAAAACTGTAACTCTTATGTGCTAAAAAGCCCCCTAACATTGGCCCTACCGTAAAACCCAGGTTCATTGCTAAACGATTCAGGGCAATGGATTGTGAATAATTTTCAGGTTTCGAATAGGCATGTATAGCCGCAGAATTAGCTGGCCTAAACATATCACCCGTACAAGTAACCATAAATGTAAAAAATGCAACTAAATAATAATGCTGCATAAATCCGAGTGTAATAATCATGAGACCACTCAGCACCAAACTCCATATCAAAACTGGATAATAACCTATTTTGTCTACTACTTTACCACCGATAAATGCCCCTGCCAAAGAGCCTATCCCAAACATCGCCAATACAACACCTATTTGAGGAAGGGTAAAATGTAACTCTACGGTTAAATAAACACTCATAAAAAGCAATACCATAGAACCACACCTGTTGATAAGCATTGTGATCGCTAATATCCACATTTCGCGTGAAATACCTGCATAAGCATTTTTAAAAATATGTGGTAAGGTGCCTGATTTGAACATGATGAGGTGGCAAAGGTAATTTTTAAATTTCGCCTAAAAAAATTATCGAAATCGCTCTTCTGCTCCTAACGAAAATAATGCAAAATCATATTTAACCGGATCTTCTTGATCAAGTTGTTTTAAGCAATCGGTCAATTTTACCGCCTGACGCCAACTGGGCATTGGGTGATCAAGTAAACCTAAACGAGTTGCAACCTGACAAACATGGATATCTAATGGACAAATCAAAGAACTCATTTTAAGTTGATGCCATATACCAAAGTCAACCCCACAATCATCATTTCGAACCATCCATCTTAAAAACATATTGAGTCGTTTGCAAGCTACATTTTTGGCTGGGCTTGACACATGCTTTTGTGTTCTTTGTAAATGTTCAAAAGAAAAAAAATAACGATGAAATTGAACTAGCTGATCATAAATAAAGGGTGAATTTGATAGGGTAAATGCCGTTTCCAAACTTGGGTATTGTTGATAATGCTTAGCAAAAAAATGAATAAAATAATACAAATCAGCTGACTGAAAAGTACGATGTACAAAGGTTGACAGTTTTTTTAAATCTGATGCCTGATGATTGAGTACAAAGTCGTATGGCGCCTCGTCCATCAATGACATTAAAGTATTTGATTTATTGATGATTGTTGTTCTATTACCCCATGAAAACATAGCCGCAAAAAAAGCAGCAATTTCAATATCTTGTTTAAGCTTAAATCGATGAGGCACACTAATGGGGTCTGCAGCAATAAAGGCAGGATTATTGTAAATGCTTACTTTGGCATCTAATATTTTTTTTAGGGCTAATAAATTGATAGGATTCATATTTAATTGCAATCACATTACGATGGAGTAAACATTATAGTTTTTTGTAAAACAGGCATCGAAGATATATAAAAATGATATGCACCACTTCAAAATCCTGCTATGAGCAGAGTATATGCTGAATATCCAGTATTCAAAAGTTTCAAGGATGCATGTCAGTCAAAGCGTAGTTACATTGTTTGAATTAAATACAGCAAACCGTTAAAATAGATTTCGGATCATTTCTTAAAGTTATACAACTACCGATAAAATACGATTCTTAAAAAATCAACGGAAAGAATCAAATCTCAAAACTTGATTTCATTTTTTTATGTTATTTTCGATTTTTATAATAATCATTCAGATGAACAATACCTTAGAAGAAATTAAGTTTTTAGATGGGCCTCAAAGTAGATGGGAAGATTTTAAAACAACCATCCGTACAGTAATCGATTTTATTAAAGGGTATCGTACCCTGCATTTTGCTGGCCCTTGCGTTACGGTTTTTGGTTCAGCTCGTTTTCCTGAAACACATCCTCATTATATCAAAGCCCAAGAAATTGGTCGTGAAATTGCACGATTAGGTTTTACAATCATGACGGGTGGAGGCCCAGGCATCATGGAAGCTGCCAATAGAGGTGCCAAAGAAGTAAACGGACGAAGTGTTGGTTGTAATATCGAATTACCTTTCGAACAACATGAAAATCCATATTTAGATAAATCGGTGACCATCAAATATTTTTTTGTTCGTAAAACCTTATTAATAAAATACTCATATGCTTTTATTGTAATGCCTGGTGGTTTTGGCACCCTCGATGAATTGTTTGAAGCCTTAACGTTGATTCAAACCAAAAAAATTAAAAATTTCCCCATTGTTATTTTCGACAAAACCTATCATCAAAACTTGATCGAATACATTGATAATATGAAAACAGCTGGTACCATTTCTGTGGAAGACCTTGATTTAATATTGATTACAGACAGTGTTCCCGACACCGTAGCCCATATTAAAAAAGCCATTGAAAATTTCGGATTGGGTTATGAACAGAAATTTAAACCATTAAGATGGCTCTTTGAAAACGAAGAGTCTTAATTATCTAATTTTAATTGATTAATGAACCTTTTTTAATAGTAAGGCGGCATTACAGCCCCCAAAACCTGAGGTCGTTTTCACGGCATAACGCAATTCTTTTTCAAGTATTTGTTGACTAATGGTTACATCACCACTTACTCCTTTGGTTTTAAATCCAACACTGGGAAGTAATATATTTCTTTTTAAGCATTCAACACTGATAATACATTCTATGACACCCGAAGCACCTAAAGTATGACCATATTGTGCTTTTAAACTAAAAAGAGGCACATGGTTTAATCCTGCCATCGCAATCGCTTTCGACTCCATTTCATCATTGTATTGGGTAGCCGTGCCATGAGCAGATATAAAACTGATTTCATCTTTTGAAACAGATGATTGCTGCAATAACTGCTGAATACAATAA
>OEIV010000128.1_pt1 | contig 47632 bp, 53 predicted proteins | sample 1539231 | NCBI WGS metagenome assembly OEIV01 (sample SAMN03794762, study PRJEB22550) | activated sludge metagenome | feature: wastewater treatment plant; material: activated sludge; isolation source: Wastewater treatment plant of a petroleum refinery complex | place: Argentina: Buenos Aires ...
GGCTCATAACCCGAAGGTCGCAGGTTCAAATCCTGCCCCCGCCACCATCGAAAGGCCCGGAATCCCCAGGGATTCCGGGCCTTCTTCGTTCTGGCGGGCCGGCCGTTGGGGCCGGGCTTCTAACGGATCTTCTAACGGGTGGGCGCTTCGCGTGGGCTCGCCGTGCGGCTATGCGATGCGACCTCAACTTGAGCTTTCATCGTCCCGGGGAGGGAGCCTCGCCTCGGCGGCCTCGAGCCGGTTCTGAAACGCCTCTCGATCCTCCGCGCTGTCGAGCCCACTTCGGGCGATGTCCAACTGCTGGCGAGCTGCACGTTCGAGTTCGGCGGCGCCATCGTCCGGTGGCCAGGGATCTCCCAGGCCATACCGGTGGGCATCTGGCCAAGCGGCGGCCGACTCCGAGGCTGACGCTGCCAGAGCCGCTTCAGCCTCCTCGAGAAGGTGAGAGGAGACTTGCTCATCTGCTTCGAGAGCTTGTTCGAGCGCGGCCTCACTGCGTTGGTTGAGGTGCTCGCTCCTGCGCAAGCGGCTCGCCGCCTCCACCAGCCGCTCAGCCTGACCTAGCGCCACGAGATGGTTCGGCGCCGCATGCTCTTCCACCGGCCCTCGCTTGTTGCAGCTGCGGAGCTTGTCGCGGATGACCTTGCCCGTCACCGAGCCCGAAACATCCCCCGCTGTGCTGAAGACCGTCACTTCGCAGGCAGGGTCGTGTTTGCCGCAGCGAATCGTCCCGAAGCTGTGGCTGGTGTGAGCAGTGAGCCTCCACCCAGCCGATCGCACCTCGTCGAGTGCGTCGCGGGCGCCCTTTCGTGAGTGCGCGGGCCACGCATCCGCCGGGCCGTAGTCAGCCATGGTGAGCATCCCGTGCAGGTGACGAGGTCATGACACAACCAGTCCCGTCGTCAGGTCGTGGCGGTGTCCAAAGGGCGGCCGGAGGGTGTACCGGTTCTCGGAGGTGTAGCCGGCTGGGGCTAGGGGCGCCGACTTGTAGGTGCGGTCGATGATCAATGCGCCGCTCGTCTCCAGGCCATGGAACCCGCGAGAAGCCGTGTCCGCCGAGATGCCGTACCACTCGGGCGCGCTCTCCAGCGGCAGTCGGAACCGCGCCTTGTGGCTACACGCGATCAGGAGCATCGCCAATTCGGGGAGCGTCAGCAGCTGAGACCACCGTTGATCAGCGGCCGGGCCCTCGCGCCAGAAGGCGTGTGGGAGCTTGAAGTAGCCGCCTTCGGTCCCCGGGTGCGTATACGCCGCGCCGCTGCCGTCCTCGCGCAACAGTGTGATCTTCGCCCGTCGCTTCGATCGCTCGCGGCTGACGAGCCCGCGCTGTTCGAGGCGGAGCCAGGTCTTCGAGATGGAGGACGCCGCTCCCTTCGAGTTTGGCAACGGAACCCCTAGAGCGCGTGCCCAGACCGCTGACGGCAGAGCCGCGTCCCACGGGGATGTCGTCGCCTTTGCGATCAGCAGGAGGTAGAGCAGGAGGCCGCGGCGATCCCCGTTCGTGACGAACTCGGCAAGTGGCCCAGGGGACTTCGAGCCGTCGTCGGCTCGCTGCAGAAAGGAGATGCGGATCGGTGAGTGGTCTCGGCCACCCTCGTTGAGGATCGCCTCGACTGTCTCTGCGGCGGTCGCCACTGGTGGTGAGCCCAAGCCGGCGTTCGACATGCCAGTAGACTAGCGGACACTTGGGTGTTTGACAGACAACAAATGCGATGATCATTGCTCTTCCACGCTCTGTGAACTTGCGTCAAGGCGGGTGCTATAAAGAAGTACCTACAAGTTCAGGTACAAGCACCGTCTACAAGCTCCTACACATCTCCACGGGGCGAGCCTCCGCCGCAGCGCCCGTGTACGTATGGCGATCCCGGCACGCACGGGCGCTCCTGCGGCAGAAGTTCGATTTCCTGGTTGGCACCGGGAGTGCCTCCGTCGTAGCCTGTTTGCAGTTGCCAACGCGCCTGTATGCTGCAACTCCAAGCCCTGGAGGACTGACATGACTGAGTTCTGCATTCAGCTGCTCTACGACCACATCGATCTCTCAGACGAGGAGAGCCTCCGTGTCCTCGGTGAGGCCGGGGTTGTGGCTGCCGAGCCAGAGGGTGAGCAGACCCGGATCACGGCGGCGCTCGAGTCAACCAACGCCGTGAAGGCGGCGGCGTCCTTCGTGTCGACGCTCCGGGAGGTCCTGCCGTCAGCCGTGCCCCTCATGGCCTCCCGCGATCTAGTGAACATCACCGACATCGCAGACCGCGTGGGCGTGAGTCGCGAGGCCGTGCGCAACTGGGCCTCAGGTAGGCGACGCACTGGCGTGTTTCCCCTTCCGCTGGACACCCCGGGTGGTCAGAAGGTCTGGGAGTGGGCGGCGGTGCATGCGTGGTTGCGACACAACCTCCAGTTGTGGGATGGCTTGGCCTTCCCGTCGCATGCTGAGTTTGGCTCCATCGATGCGCTGATTGATCACGTGATTCGAACCGACGGCTGCACCATCAAGCCGGCAGCCCGCAACTGGATGGTGGTGGAGAGCACTGCCCGGACCTCGTCCTCGACCGTCGCCGCCTCGCTTCGCCCGAGTCGCGTTTCTCGTCACCCATGGGAACGGGTCGCCGCACAATGACGGCCCCCGAGGAGAATGGTCCGTCCGCAGACACCCGGGCGGCCGCAGCCGCGATCCTTGATCACTGCGATCTTGTCGACGTTCGGACCACGCGTATCTTCGCCGAGCTTTCGCAGGAGGGTCCGTGCACGGTGGCGTTGCTGGAGATCAACCCGACGCTGGAGTACTTCGCTGACACTGGCCAGTTCTCCAACCGCTTCAGCTACTCGATCGAAGCGCGAGATGAGTTGGGCAGGAGCGTTGCCAACCTCGAGTTCACGCTGGTGCTCGACTGGTCGGTGCCCAACGACTTCACACCAGATCATGCTGCGGCTGACTTTGTCGCAGCAACAACCGGCTACTTCGCCGCCTATCCGTACGCCCGAGAGATCGTTCATACGTTGAGCACACGACTCGGTATCGATCCGATCGTGCTGGGGGCCCTGCGTCGTGAGGCCCTATCGCCGGCTGCCGTCACGATTGCCCTGCGGCCATTGACTGCAGAGACTGACCGTCCAATGGATGAGCAGACCGACGTCGAATTCTGACTCCCCAGGATTCCGCGGCCCCGCGCCGACAGCGACGGTCAGCCGTAGAGGGCCTCGCTGAACTTGCGGGCGGCGTCGGCTTGCATGCCGGGGAGGACGTGCTGGTAGACGGTCATGGTGAACGCTGGGCTGCTGTGGCCGAGGCGCTCGCTGACCACCTTCACGGGGACGCCGGCCTTCAACAGGATCGTGGCGTGGGTGTGGCGCAGGTCGTGCAACCGGATTCGAGGCAGCTCGCTTCCGGCGAGGTGCCGGTCGAAGACCTGGCTGAAGTAGTCGGGGTGGGTCAGCCCGCCGTCGGGTCGGGAGAACACGGTCTCCTCCTCGCTCACGGTCGATCCGATGAGCACCGCCTCTTGCTCCCGTTCGGCCCGCCACGAGCGGAGCACCTCGACGGTGCGCTCGTCGAGGTCGATTGTCCGGCGGGCGGTGCCGGTCTTCACGTCGGCAACGGTGACCTGGTACTCGACGGTGATCACGGCCTGATGTACCGAGAGGCGGGCGGCGTCGAGGTCGACGTCTCGCCACGTGAGCCCGAGCACCTCGCCGCGGCGCATGCCGGTGTGGGCGGCGAGGTGGAAGGCGGCGGCCATCCGGTGATCGGTGATCTCGGTGAGGAACTGGCGGAGTTGCTCGGCGGTCCAGACCCGCATGGCGGTGTCTCGTCCTGGCTTCGGCGGGTCGGCAAGCGTCGCGACGTTGCGTTGGAGGGTGCCCTTGCGGCAGGCGTCGGCCAGGGCCTTGCGCAACATGTTGTGGACGTTGCGGACCATCTTGGGTGACAGACCGCCGCCGGCGCCGTTGCGTCGCCCGCTGGTGAGCAGCTGGTCGTAGAGCCCGTCGAGGTCGTCGGGCGTGAGTCGCTGCAGTGGGATGTGGCCGATGTAGGGCACGACGTGGAGCCGGGTGTTCGCCGTGTAGGTGCGATAGGTGCTGTGGCGGACCTGGCGGCGTCGCAGCGGGAGCCACCGCTCAGTCAGGTACTCCTCGACCGTGATCCGCTCGGGGGCTCGGTAGTCGCCGTCGTGGATCCGCTTGACCAGCTCGCCGAGCACCCGCTCGGCGTCCTTGCGGGTGGCCCCGCCGGGGTACCAGCGGTGGCGGCCTTTGCCGGTGGTCGGGTCGATGCCCTCGTAGACGACGGCGTAGTACCGGTTGCCCTTCCGGGCGATGTGACCGCGCATCGGTCCTCCTTCCGGCCACCCGTGGGTGGCTGCGGTCCCGCTCGAGGCGGGAGTGGAGGTCGGCCGTTGGGAGCGGGCCGGCGTGCGCGTTGACCTTCGGTGTCGCCGAGGTCGGCCGTCATCATGCGGGCCCACGGGCCGTTTGGCAAGAGCTGGGTCGGACGCGAAGTTCGGGCCGCTCGATGGGCCTACCGGGACGTGACGTTTCGTGCTGAGCCATCCAGCGGCGCCGCCAGTCCGGCGACGCCATCGTTCCTGACGGTCGAGGAAGCAGCCCGGGTGCTGCGCATCGGTCGCACCGCCGCCTACCTGCTGGCCAAGCGATGGGAGGCCACCGGCGGCGCCGAGGGCATGCCGGTGGTGCGCTTTGGGCGGCCGCTGCGGGTGCCGGCCAGCGAACTCGAACGGCTCGCCGGTGGGCCGATCCGACCCGTCGCACCCATGTCCCCAGTCGAGCACGCCTCGGTCGCCGAACCCGTCCCAAACCGCACAGCCGCACCCCGTCGGTCGACCCGCCGGGAGTCGGTCGAACCCCAGCCGACCCTGTTCCCGGAAGGGCCATGACCCCGGAGCACGACATCCCGTTCGAGGTACCGAATGACGAGGACGCACTTGCACCATCGGTGCCCCCGATCGGTCGTGCCGTCCCGTCCGCCCGGGGCTACGCGCCGTGCTGAGCATCGGCAAGCTCGTCGCCGGCGGCGCCATCGCACTCCACACCCCCGCGTCGGTGCACTACGGCACCTCCACCGAAATCAGCGCCCAACGAGCCGCGACCCTCGACGCCGCCTACGCCGCCAACCCCGACCGGTTCCGCGGCCGACGGCCCGCCCCGCCCAAGCTCCCTACCGTCGCCTGGATCAACGACCCATCGCGCGAAGCGCTCATACAGAACAACTAACCGAAAACTGTCTCAAACTCCTTGACAGGTTCCGCGACGCTTCGCGCAGTTGACCCGAGATGTCAGTCCAGCGGGCAGGATGTACACATGGACTTGGTGAGGTCGAAGCAAAGGGTGGCTGACCACGGTGAGGTGTTCACACCTGCCTGGATAGCCGAGGCGATGCTCGACCTGGTGAAGGGGGAGACCGAGCGGATCGACTCCCGCTTCCTCGAGCCGGCGTGCGGCAGCGGCAACTTCCTGGTCCAGGTCTTGCGCCGCAAGCTTGCAGCTGTCGAGCTGAAGTTCGGTCGATCCGACTTCGAGAAGCGCCACTACGCCCTTCTCGGTCTCATGTGTATCTACGGCATCGAGCTGCTGGGCGACAACATCGCCGAGTGTCGCGGCAACCTCCTGGTGATCTTCGCCGAAGACCTCGGTCTCAACGAGGACGATGACCTTTACCGAGCGGCGGCGAACGTGTTGTCGCAGAACCTCATCCATGGTGACGCGCTCACCATGCGGACCGACCTCGATGAGCCGATCGTGTTCGCCGAGTGGGGCTACCTGGGAAAGGGCAGGTTTCAGCGGCGCGACTTCCGGCTCGATGTGCTCACCCAGTCGGCTGCGTTCAGCAAGGAAGGCACACTCTTTGCCGAACTCGGCAAGCACGAGATCTTCACGCCGACGGAGAGCTATCCGCCCTTGACAGTCGGAGAGCTCGCCGCATGAGCACGGGACAGGCGAGCTTCGCCCTGCGGGGCCGCAACCCGGACGTGCTCACGTGCATCGCGAACCTGTCCAACGACGAGGTTTTCACGCCACCTGAGCTGGCCAACCAGATGCTTGACGCCCTCGCCCAGGCGTGGGCGGACGGCAACGACGGCGCAAGCATCTGGGCCGACCCGACGGTGCGGTTCCTTGACCCGTTCACCAAGTCCGGCGTGTTCCTTCGCGAGGTCACGAGTCGGCTGAGCGCTGGGCTCGAGGACGCGATTCCCGACCTGCAGGAGCGGGTTGACCACATCCTGACCAAGCAGGTCTACGGAATCGCGATTACGCGCCTCACCAGCCTCCTGGCGCGCCGGAGTCTCTACTGTTCCAAGTGGGCGAACGGTCCACACTCGATCGCCAAGTCGCTGACGACGCCGGAGGGCAACATCTGGTTCGAGCGGATCGAGCACAGCTGGGTCGGTGGCACCGACAAGGTGCTGACGGCTGACAAGGACGGCAACCCCGTCGAGAGGACGAAGGACGGCCGGTGCAGGTACTGCGGGGCGAGCCAGCGGAACTTCGACCGCGCCGAAGGCCTCGAGACCCATGCCTACGCCTTCACGCACACAGACGACATCAAGGCTCGGGTTGCCGCGCTGTTTGGAGATGACATGCAGTTCGACGTGATCGTTGGAAATCCGCCGTACCAGATGACGGGAGGGGGCGGAGGGACGAACGACTCAGCGATCTACCACCACTTCGTTCAGCAGGCAATGAACCTTGAGCCTCGTTACCTCACGATGGTGATCCCCTCGCGTTGGATGGCCGGCGGTCGAGGCGTCAGCGAGTTCCGATCGGAGTTCCTTCACGATCGTCGAGTGCGCACGCTCGTCGACTACGAGAACGCCAAGGACGTCTTCCCGACGGTCGGAATCGGAGGAGGGAGCTGCTACTTCCTGTGGGATCGAGACAATCCAGGGCCATGCAGTTGCACCTTCCACAGGAACGGCGAATCCGTCGGGCCGAGCTTGCGGGATCTCGGTGAGTTCGACGTCTTCGTGCGTGACCCGCGGGCAGTCAGCATCCTTCGCAAGGTCACTGCGACGGCGGCAGCATCCTTCGAGGACCTCGTCAGCGGGGACACGCCATTCGGGCTCGCGACGAACTTCAAGGACTACACCCGGGACGTGACCCCCAAGGCGGGGGAGATTGGGCTCTTCGCCAACGTTGGCACCACCCGCGTCAGCGGTTCCATGAGTCGCGCGAAGGTCACCAAGAACACCGACCTCATCGAAGTCTGGAAGCTCTTCCTTCCCGTGGCCGGCTCGGGCCGGGAGCGGGAGAGGACTGGCGTCGATTTGGTGCTCGGCCCGCCGATCCTCGGCGGGCCTGGAACCGTGTGCACACAGACCTATCTCGTGGCTGGTCCAATGGCGTCCGAGGCCGCAGCGGAGAGCGTCGAGTCGTACCTCAGGACGCGGCTCGTCCGATTCCTGGTGTCCCTCCGGAAGCCAGCTCAGCACGTCTTCCGTGGCATGTACCGCTGGGTACCACAGCAGCCCTGGGACCGCGTCTGGACGGACGCCGAGCTGTTTGCGACCTACAGCCTCGCCCACGAGGAGATCGAGTTCATCGAGTCAATCATCCGGCCGATGACGAAGCCCGCTGCGGACGATGAGTAGGTCGATAGAGGAGATCCTCACCCCGAAGCCGGAGGCTCGCCTTCGGATCTACGCGTGGACGCCGGACGATCCTCCGGCGGCTTACAGCGGGCTGATCAAGGTGGGCCAGACCACGTTGGAAGACGTGAACCTCCGCATCAGGCAATCCCAGGGTCAGATGCAGCAGGACTACACGCTCCACGTGGACGCGCTCGCCGAGCGAGACGACGGAACGATCTTCCGTGACACCGACATCCGGCAGCGCCTCGTCGACAAGGGCTTCGAGAACGTCGTCATCGGAGCGTCGCGTGAGTGGATGCGCTGCACCCCCGACGACGTCAAGACCGCTGTCACCGAGCTGCAGAAGGGTCTTCGCCTCACGGGTACGCATCACGAGACGTTCCCGATGCGCCGGGAGCAGGCTGAGGCCGTCGCCAAGACGCACGCCTACTTCCTGTCCCTGTGGGCCGAGGATATGCACGCAGTTCCGCGGTTCCTCTGGAACGCGAAGATGCGTTTCGGGAAGACCTTCACCGCTTACCAGCTCGCGAAGAAGCTCGGCGCCAAGCGCGTGCTCGTGGTGACGTTCAAACCCGCGGTCGAGGACGCGTGGCAGACCGACCTCGAGTCGCACCTCGACTTCGACGACTGGCAGTACCTGTCTCGATCATCCGGCAGCGACCCGACGCAGATCGACCCGGCCAAGGTCGTCGTCTACTTCGGTTCCTTCCAGGACCTTCTCGGCAAGGACTCCGCCGGAAACATCAAGGCCAAGAACGAGTGGCTCCATGTCGTGAACTGGGACCTCGTCATCTTCGACGAGTACCACTTCGGCGCGTGGCGAGACACCGCCAAGGAGCTGTTCGAGGGCGAGGACGAGTCGGTCGCCAAGAAGGAGATCGGGTGTGAGTACGCCGTGGGGCTGGGGACCGTCAACGAGGATTTGAGCGAGCTGTCGGAGAAGGAGACCGAGTTCCTTCCGATCACCACGAGGGCCTACCTCTACCTGTCGGGCACGCCGTTCCGCGCGTTGTCGACCGGTGAGTTCATCGAGGAGCAGATCTTCAACTGGACCTACACCGACGAGCAGCGCGCCAAGGACGACTTCGCGACGCAGCACCCTGACGAGTGGAACCCGTACGGAGCGCTGCCGCAGATGCGTCTACTCACGTACCAGATGCCTGACGAGCTGCTGGCGATCGCGAGTGCTGGCGAGTTCGACGAGTTCGACCTCAACGAGTTCTTCGCGGCCACCGGTACCGGTGCGAACGCGGAGTTCAAGCACAAGGGTGACGTGCAGAAGTGGCTGGACATCATCCGGGGTTCCTACGCGCCGGCCCAGGTCGACAACCTCAAGCTCGGCAGCCAGCGCCCGCCGTTCCCGTACTCCGACGTGCGGCTGTTGCCGTACCTCCAGCACTCGTTCTGGTTCCTGCCCAAGGTCGCGTCGTGCCACGCGATGGCGAACCTGCTCGCCGAGAAGCAGAACACGTTCTGGCACGACTACCAGGTGCTCACGGTCGCCGGCACCGCCGCAGGCGTGGGGCTCGACGCCCTCCCGCCGGTGCGCCAGGCGATCGGGAGTGGGTTCGAGTCGAAGACACTCACGTTGACCTGCGGCAAGCTGACGACCGGCATCACGGTCCCGCAGTGGTCATCGATTCTCATGCTGCGCAACCTTCAGTCACCCGAGACCTACTTCCAGGCAGCGTTTCGGGTGCAGTCGCCGTGGTCGATCAAGAACCCCAGCGGCGACAACCCTGGCGAGGAGGAGGTCCTCAAGCCCGCGTGCTTCGTGTTCGACTTCGCACCCACCCGCGCGCTGCGACAGCTCTCCGACTACGCCATCGGCCTGTCACCGAACGAGCCGAACCCCGAAAAGGCCGTCGAGGAACTCGTGTCGTTCCTCCCAGTGCTCGCCTACGACGGTTCGCATATGACCCAGATCGATGCCGGCGGGATCCTCGACATCGCGATGGCCGGGACCTCGGCGACCCTGCTGGCTCGCAAGTGGGAGAGCGCGTTGCTGGTGAACGTCGACAACGACACGCTGCGCCGCATCCTCAGCAATCCGGAGGCCATGGCCGCAGTCGAGCGGATCGAAGGCTGGCGCTCGCTAGGGGACAACGTCATCGAGACCATCATCAACAAGAGCGAGAAGGTGAAGGAGCTCAAGAACAAAGGCAAGGACAAGGAGCTCTCCCCGAAGGACAAGAAGGAGCTCACCGACGAGGAGAAGGAGTACAAGTCCAAGCGGAAGCTGGTGCAGGAGAAGCTGATCAAGTTCGCGACCCGCATCCCGGCGTTCATGTACCTCACCGACTTCCGCGAGAACACCCTCCAGGACGTGATCACCAAGCTCGAGCCCGACCTGTTCCTCACCGTCACCGGCCTGACGGTCGAGGACTTCCACCTGTTGGTGCGCCTCAAGGTCTTCAACACCGAGCAGATGAACCAGGCCGTGTTCGCGTTCCGCCGCTACGAGGATTGCAGCCTTGCCTACACCGGCATCGACTCTCACCCCGGACTCACGCACTACGGCCTCTACGACACCGTCGTCGCCCGCGAGGCGTGAGACGACCTGATGCCGGCGATGTTGAGGCCGCCGCCGCCGAAGCCAGCAAGCGCACAAGGCGTTTTCGCGACGTCGTCGTCGAGATGGAGGACTAGCTGATGGACACCCAGGTTCGGACGCCGCAGCTCGTGTTCATGCAGCCCCAGAGGTTGATCGTTCCGCTGTTCCAGCGGCCCTACGTCTGGAACCAGGAGAACCAGTGGTCACCGCTCTGGCACGACGTTGTCAGGGTGACCGAACGGTTGATCGCAGATCCAGGCGCCAAGCAGCAGCCGCACTTCCTAGGGGCTGTGGTCCTGCAGCAACTCCAGAACCCCGTCGGCTCACTCCAGGCCCGCACCGTGATCGACGGTCAGCAGCGACTCACGACGCTCCAGGTGCTCATCGACGCTCTTCACGCCGAGTTGCTCGACGTCGGTGCGACGCAGTCGGCGATGCGCCTTGAGGCATTGGTGCGGAACCCTGAGGCGTTCTGCGAGCAGCCCGAGGACCAGTTCAAGGTCTGGCCCACCAACCGTGACCGCCCTGCCTTCAATGCGGTGATGGCTGCTGCGTCTCCTGTTGAGTACGGCTCCCTCGCCCACCGTGGTGAGCGCCTCGTCGCCGCCCACGAGTACTTCGCGGCGCAGGCGAGGGTGTGGCTCCGACTCAACGGTGACGAGGATGTCGCAGTCAGAGCCGAGAAGCTTGAACACGCGGTTCGGGAGCTGCTCCAGATCGTGGTGATCGACCTCACGGCCGATGAGAACGCGCAGGAGATCTTCGAAACGCTCAACGCCCGCGGTGCCCTCCTGACCGCTGCCGACCTGATCAAGAACTTCGTGTTCCAGCGGCTCATGGAGCAAGGCGTCGACGTCGAAGCCGTGTACGAGCGGTACTGGAGGGACTTCGAGACCGGATTCTGGGAAGCCGAGATGACGTTCGGGCGCCTGCGCTACTCGCGGTCGTCGATCTTCCTCAACCATTGGCTCATCGCCGCCACCGGCGAGGAGATCGTTGCCCGCGAGGTGTTCACCCGCTTCAAGAGCTTCGCCGACTTCGACGCGGACGTCCCCATGGTCGAACTGGTCGAGCAGATCAGCCGAACGAGCCGCAAGTACCGGGCGTTCGTCGAAGGTGCTTCTGCAAGCAACCCGATCGATCGCCTCCAGCTGTTCGCGTACCGCACGAGCGTCCTCGAGAGCGAGGTCTTCAAGCCGGTCGTCATGTGGCTACTCGACCCAGAGCGGCAACCCGTCCCCGAGGACCAGGTCCTGAAGGCCCTCGACATCATCGAGAGCTGGCTGGTCCGCCGAATGCTTGTCCGAGCGACGACCAGCTCCTATGCGCAGATCGCCGCTGAGCTCGTCACTCGGCTCCGCAAGGGCGAGCGAGCCGCTTCCGGCGAGATCGTCGAGTCGTTCTTCGCCGGTCAGACCGTGGCCAGCCGCTACTGGCCCGACGACGCCGAGCTCACCACCGAGGTGTCATCTCTCTCCGCGTACGTGCGACTTCGCCGTGGGCGCCTCCGCATGGTCCTCGAGGCGATCGAGGACCACCGCCGAGGTTTCAAGGGCATCACCGAAGGGATGGGGGGCGAGCGGGTCGCCCGGGGCAAGTACCACATCGAGCACGTGCTGCCCCGCAAGTGGCAACTGCATTGGCCCCTGGCCGAGGAGTCCGAAATCGAACGAGATCGACTCGTCCACAGACTGGGCAACCTTACCCTTCTCACCGCTCGCCTGAACGCCAAGGTCTCCAACTCGGCGTGGACCAGCAAACGCTTGGCTCTTCAGGAGCACGACGTGCTCAAGATGAACGCCGACCTCTTGGTGGCGGCCGGGGAGACGTGGAACGAGCGCAAGATCCGAGTCCGCACAGCGGAGATGATCGCGGCGATCATCGAGATCTGGCCGGTGCCCGCCGGGCACACATCGGGCTTCGGGCGAGCCGAGGAACGACCCAAGCATCGCGTCGGCCTGGCAGATCTGATCAGTGCGGGGCTCCTCGATCCGGGCAGCACCGTCTATGCCAAGCGTAAGGCTCATGCTGACCGTACCGCCACGATCCTCTCTGACGGACGAGTCGACGTCGACGGGGAGATCTTCGACACGCCCTCGGGGGCTGCCAGGTCGATCACCGGAAAGAGCGAGAACGGCTGGGTCTTCTTCAGGCTGAGCCGAACGGGCCGACGATCGCTGAGCGACCTGTTCCAGGAGTACGTCGACCAGACCTCGGCCGACATCGACGAGGACGAGGTGACCGATGAAGGCCTCGGCAATGGCACCCTCGTGTTCGAAGACGACGACGAGGATGATGACGAGGACGACGAGTCGTGAGTCGGCGGTCAGGGACATGTATCGCTGGGGATCTCCATGATCTCCTGTCCGAGTTCGAGGTCGAGCTCCGTGACCCATCCGCATCCTCTGGGCTGTCGGACGCGCTACCGCGCCGTTGATGCGACCCGACGAGCCACGGCGGCACACCGCTGGGCACGCTCGACCGCCTTGGCGGCCACCGAGGGCGCGATGTCGTCCGGGTCGTACTCGGCCTTCGTCTTGAGCGGGAGGAGGCGTCGCAGTTCGCGGTCGACGGCGGCGCCATCGGGTCCGGCCTGGCGGAGCAGGTCGAGCACCTGGTCGTGATCCTCGCCGGCCGCCCGCTTGCCGAGCCGGGCACCGCACACGGCGTCGGCCGAGTTGATGCCTGCATGGATCGCCAGGCTTGTCGCTGCGATACTCCGGCCGGCTGCGAGATCACTGACCGCTGCCTCGGCGAACTCCTCGGCCTTGGCGGCGTAGGAGCGGACCTGTGCAGCCGACACCGGCTTGGTGCGCATCGGTCTAGCCACTTCGCACCGTCCTCAACTGATCGAGGTCGAGGCCGTGCACGACCCGACCGTCGCGTCGGATGTCGGACCAGAGCTGGGTTCGGCCAGTGACCTTTGTTGCGGCCTCGTCGATGCTGACTTCGAGCACCTCGACGGGATTGCCCGTGAGCCGAGTTACGTCGCGACGCCAGGCTTCGAGCGACTCGGCCCAGGCGTCGTCGTCCTCGTCGACCTCGGTGGGACGCACGACCAAGATGTCGACGTCACTGTCACGACCCGCCTCGCCGCGGGCGAACGAACCGAAGACGATCACGCTCGCGGGTGGTCGAGGAAGGGCACCGGCGAGGCGACCGATCTCATCGAGGACGATGTCGGTCGACCGGGCGAGAGCCAACACCGCCCGGGAGGCGACGTGCTCGCGAACCAGCCGGAACAGCGACGAGGGCGGCACCTCTCGACGCTCGACCACGCCGAGTTCGACCAACCCCGGCAGTACCCGCGACGCCTGTGCGATGCTCACGCCGGCCAGCTTGGCGATGGTCCGGAGGTTGAGCTCGGCGGTCGTCTCGGCCAACACCGCGAGCACGCGACCCTGGGCACCCGGCACGATGGCCTCGATCGGTCGCACGAAGTCCACGGTGGCATCCTACTTGACTACCAAGCAGATATGGAACGACTGTTCCATATCTGACGTGTGAGGCGAAGTTGCGCAAGGGGCCACGGGCTTCTAACGACGCTTCTAACGGACACTCCGTCAGTGGTCGTCACAGGGCGGATGGGACAGCACGGGCCGACACCCGAGAACGCCGGAATTGCAGCCTTCCCGGCACCTGGTGGCACCAGGCAGGATTGCCCGGAGGCACCTCATGACCCGAAGGTCGCGGGTTCAAATCCCGCCCCCGCCACCAAGAAAACACCTGTTCAGAAGGGGTCTCGCTTCGGCGACACCTTCTGCCGTTCCAGGGATCTCACAGTAAACTCACACCCAGGAGCTCACACCGCAAGGACCCCGGACACGAGGACTGGTCGGTGGCGTCGTTCATTCGGTGACGGGACACGGCAACGAGGGGATCCGGTAGACACCCAGCGCGGCTGCCTGCAACGTGCCGAGCGACACCATCTTGCGTAGCTCGACGGCCGGTACGCCGTGCGGGGCCACGAGGCTGGGCGTCACGTAGCCACCGTTGTCGACCGCGGCATCCATGAGCGCATTCCAGTACTTCCCAGGCATCTCATAAACAGTGCCAACCAGGTACTGCTTATGGGCCACGGTCTCCTTCACGCAGGGCGGCCCAGGAGTCGTTCGAGTTTGGAGCGGGGGACGCGGAGGGCGCGGCCGATCTCGATGCACGGGGTGCCCGTCTTGCCCCTTCCCGGTGGCGATTCGGGCGACCGCTTGGTCCTGGGCCCACCACACGGGAGTTCTGCGCAGCACGGGGCAGCGCTGCACCCATCAGGCGTCGGTTGGCCGATCCGGTGAACGGACAACCAAACACGGTCGATGCAGGAGAGCGATATCCGGGGAAAGGCCGGACGCGAGGAGGTTCGCCGCCACGAGGTTGGATACCTCGGTATCCTGCACGTCGGAGGCGACGACGCCGGTGCGGTGTCGTGCGACGAACTCCGTAACGGCCAGCCGAGCATCGTCCACGTGCGGGTCTTCGGCGGCTCGGTTCTTGGCCTTGCCGGATACGAAGGCCTCCCACACGAGCAAGTCGGCGTCTCCACGTTCGATGGCCTCGAGGTCGAACGTCACACGGGGTCGTGCGTGTTGGGCGATGCGGTCGAAGACGTAGGCGCTCTGTTGTAGGCCGAGAGCCAGTGCGCCCGTGCCAGCGCCAGCGCACCACGGTCGGCCGCGCTCGCCCGCTCGCTGGCGGTTCAGTTGTTCGGCGCTTGCGGGGCGTGGGATGAAGAGCGGGGCTTCGAAGCCGAGTGCGACGGGCGTGCGGCGGCCAAGGTCAGCCACGACGACGTCGACGAGTGAATCGAGGTCTCGACCGCTCGTGGTCTCGCCGGACGGCGAGTGGTGCCACCACCCGATGTTCTTGAGTGCGCCGACGTCTATCGCTGCAACGCTGAATCCACCCATGGTCTCAAAGCTATGGCCGCCTTGAGTGTCGGCAGAGGTTGCCGGTCGCTCGGCGATGCCCAAGGTTGTCCACTGTGCTCGAGGATCGTTCGCATGTCGCTGCCTGAGACTGACATTGCTCGGGTTCGTCGATGGGTGGCGAGGCGGAACGAGGTGATCGGCAAGAACATCAGCGAGATGCGTGTCGAGATGGACGTCGACGGACGGGCGATCACGATCCTCGACTGCCGGCCGCCATGGCGTGAGGACTTGGGGTCCGAATGGACACGCCTGGAGGTCGCCCGCCTCCGCGATACGAAGAAGACCGGCACGGCACCCCGGGGCGTGACCACGGCGGTGTTGTCTGGCGTCCCGCAACGGGAGCCCATCTTCCGCCGACAATCGTGTGCAAGCTGGGCGAAATGTGTGCCCGGCTCGACGGCTGGCCCCGGAGACCCGCACCAGCACTGGCGACGGATGGTTTCGTTAACCCCGCCGCCATCGAGAGGTCCGGAACCCCCAGGCATTCCGGACCTTCTTCGTGCTGGCGGGCTGGTTGTGGGGGCCCGGGCTCCTCGCGGGGTCCTCCCGGGCTTGGACGGTGGCGACGGTCGCGGGCAGCGAGTTGTTCTCGCCGGTCGTGGTCCTCACCGTGCATCGAGCTGACCTAGGAGGTCCTGGGTGTAGCCGGTGATGATCGCGGTGACGGTTGCCTCGGGAAGGGTCCCGCGGAGCGCTGTGACGGCCAACTGCGTGCCTGGACTCGCGGGAGTGCGGAACAACCGAGCGAGGTAGCCGAGGACAGTGGTCGTGGCGCTGGCAGACCGGTCGTTGTCGACGACTGCGCCTTCGAGTCCGGCGATCTTGCGGGCGGTTGCCTTGCCGTGCGCGCCGGGGAGGCGGGCAGACCGGCGGCCGGCCCTTGTGGCGAGTTGCTCGGGGACGATCAGATCGACGGGCACGACGATCTCGTCCTCGACACCCGGTCGGGAGAATCGTGCCTCCCAGATGCCGGCTCGTCGGTCAGGGTGAAGCCAGCGCCTTCCATGGCCTGGCCGAGCGGTGGGATCGGTCCGAGCCTGGCGGGGTCGAGGACCACGTCGGCGTCGGTGGTGAACGCCTGGTACCCCGCCAGGCGGTCCTGTGTTCGGAGGTAGACGGCCTGGGCGCCGACGAGGACGAGCGCGTCGAGGTGGGCTCGCATGGCGTCGAGCGCGTCGAGTAGGACGCGTCGTGCTTCGACGTACTCGATCCGAGGTTCCGCGTCGCTCACAGCGCGGCGTCCGCGGTGAGGGCGTCGGCTTTCCAGCGTCGGGGATCGCGGCGCATCCAGTCGAGCAGCGCGTTGCCTTCGGTGGGCATCCGGCCCGGGCCGCTGAGGGCATCGACGGCTGCTTGGGCGACCGACACGTAGAGAACCTTGCCAGCGGAACGGGTGCGGGTGAAGACGATGTCGTCGTAGGGCTCGGCGAGTACGACGTTCGCACCGGTAGTGGCCCGGAGGAGCCGCCCCGCCTTGGCGAGTCGTTCGGGATCGTCGGTGTAGATCGCCGCCTGCACGGGTGCGGCGACCGGAGCAAGGGCAGCGGTGGCGAACGAGCCGGTGACCGCCCAGCGTCCCACCTTCCGTGTGGAGAGGTCGTCGATGAGCTGGCCGGGACCACCAGAGGCCACCCAGGTGCTGGTCTCGTTGGAGCCGAACAGGGAGTACGTGGTGGCGAGCTTGCGCAGGACGGCCTCCCAGTCGACCGAGGCGACCGGCCCTCTGGGCTCGCGTTCGATCAGCAGCTCATCGGCGAGGACCTTGAGGACCCGCGAAACGTAGCCGGTGTCGACCCCGACCGCACCGGCGAGTTGTTGGACGCCGTAGGGCGGGGTGACCTCTGCGATGGTGCGAAGCAGCGCCCACGCTCGCGGGCCGCGGAGGTTCGGGCCGGTGGTCGGCTCGGGGTTGGGGTCCCGATCGGAGCCAGCGATACGGATGACGAGTCCCGGGCGCGCTAGCTCCACCGAGACGTTGCCGGTGTCATCGACGAAGCCGATGCCGCGGGCGGTGAGCAGCTCGCGGGAGCGTGGACTTACCCACGGTGCGGCGACGACGGACGGTCCGTCGGCGTCGGGAAGGGCGGGCACGCCGCGCGGGTCGAGTCGCTTGCGCACGATCACCTCGAGCGTTCCCGTGTCACCGTTGCTGGTCACGGAGAAGGTGCCCGTCTCGCGGGAGCGGCCCGTGACCTCGACGTCCCAACCTGCTGGCAGCAGAGCTCGCAGCCGAGCGACGGTGGCGTCGAGCCGCTGCCGGGTCGCTTCCGGGATCACTGGGCGAGCCATATGAGCAGCTTACCGCAGACATGTCTAGATCTGCGACTAGTCTGTTACAGACAACTCGTCAGGCTGGACAGAACATCCAGCCGACCTTCTGACGAACGGCCCGTCACGAGGCGCTATCCACAGGACCAGGCGGCGTTCGACGGCTGCGCCATCGGGTCCGGCCTGGCGGAGCAGGTCGAGCACCTGGTCGTGATCCTCGCCGGCCGCCCGCTTGCCGAGCCGGGCACCGCATACGGCGTCGGCCGGGTTGATGCCTGCATGGATCGCCAGGCTCGTCGCGGCGATGTTCCGGCCGGCCGCGAGATCGCTGACAGATGCGTCGGCGAACTCCAGCGCCTTGGCGGCGTAGGCGCGGACCTGGGTGGCCGACACCGGCTTGGTGCGCATCGACTTAGCCACTCCGAACTGCCCTCAGCTGATCGAGGTCGAGTCCGTGCACGACCCGGCCGTCGCTCCGGATGTCGGACCAGAGCTGGCTTCGGCCAGCGACCTTCGCTGCGGCCTCGGCGGCGCTGACCTCGAGCACCTCGACGGGGTTGCCGGTCAGCCGAGCGACGTCGCGTCGCCAGCCTTCGAGCGACTCGGCCCAGGCGTCGTCGTCCTCGTGGATCCCGGCCGGGCGGACGACGACGATGTCGACATCGCTGTCGGGTCCGGCCTCCCCCCGAGCAAACGACCCGAACACGATCACGCTCAACGGTGAGCGAGGCAGAGCGTCGGCGAGACGACCCATCTCGTTGAGCACGGTCTCGGCGGAGCGGGCGAGCGCCAGCAGCGTGCGGGAGGCGACGTGCTCTGGCACCAGCCGGAACAGCGATGAGGGTGGCACCTCCCGCCGCTCGACCACGCCGAGTTCGACCAACCCCGGGAGAACCCGCGACGCCTGTGCGATGCTCACACCGGCCAGCTTGGCGATGGTCCGGAGGTTGAGTTCGGCGGTCGTCTCGGCCAACACCGCCAGCACGCGACCCTGGGCACCAGGCACGATGGCCTCGATCGGTCGCACAAAGTCCATGTGCGCCAGCGTATCCCGATAGCCAGCAGATACGGAACAGTTGTTCCATTTGTGATGTGTAGCGCCAGGGCTCCCAGGGAGGCTGGCTTCTGACGAGGCTGCCCTTTCCGAGGAGCGCTGGCCGACCACCATGCCGTTGGAGCGCGGGAGCCCCCCGGCCCGTGGCGTGGCTGACCTGGTGCCCACATCTCGCCCCCTGCTCGAACGCGGAGACGCTCGCACTGATCCTGCATCCGAGCGTGGACCCTGTAGCGCTCACCGACCGACATCGTGGGTGTCGGCGAGTTCGATGTCGACGAGGTCGTCGACGGTGCGGTTCTCCAGGATGGTTATCTCCAGCTCCGCGATCCCGGTGCCGTCGTGCGGACTCCCGACCATTGTCGGCGAGACTGGGGTGGTGCCTTCGCCTGGTGAGCCCTCTTCCGGACAGTTCATGCTGCTCGATGTGACGGCGTGGCGAGCTGGCGGTGAGGAGCAGTTGGGCACGAAGCCGAAGCAGTGGCTGCGCGACCCGGCGGATCGGCTCTGGCTGTGGAAGGCGGCGACCTGGAATCTGTCGCCTCTCGGTGAGTACCGCAAGGGTGACGACTGGGCGGAACGAGTCGTGACCGAGATCGCCCGGAGCCTGGACATACCTGTGGCCACCACCGAGCTAGCGGAACGGGACGGTGTGTTCGGCACGGTCAGCTTGTCGGTGTTGGACCCGGAGTCGGAACGCCTGGTGCATGGCAACGAGCTACTCGCCGAGATCGACGTCATCGGCTCCGACCCCCATGACCGCACGGGATACACCCTTGAGGCGGTGCGCCGATCACTGGACGGTGTCGCTGGCTCGACGGCGGGTTCGACGGCGTTCGTGAGCATCGCCGGCTACCTGATCGTGGATGCGGTCGTCGGTAACACCGACCGGCACCAGGAGAACTGGGCCGTCATCGAGAGCTCGACGGGGGAGCGGCAGTTGGCACCGAGTTTTGACCACGCGTCGAGTCTCGGGTTCCTGCTCGACGACGCTGCCCGCTCGGCGATGCTCCGCACTCCCGATGCGCGCATCCTGTCTCACCCCACCCGTACGATGGGCCAATGACCACCGCCGAGTCTCCGCAGCGACGTCTCTTCGTCGCGTGGCGCAACCCGGAGACGCGCCAGATCGTCCCGGTCGGCCTGCTCGTGCAGCGCCGGGACGGTGACGCGGCGTCGTACTCGTTCGCCTACCTGAAGCTGGCCGAGACACTCGACGGCTTCTACCCGCTTCCCGGGCTGCCCGACCTGCATTGCCGCTACGACTCGCCAGCGCTGTTCCCGGTGTTCGCGAACCGCCTGATGCCCCGTGATCGCGCCGATTACCCCGACTACCTCGCCCGGCTCGACCTCGACGTCGAGGCGGATCCGTTCGAGGTGCTCGGACGCAGTAACGGCACCCGTGCCACTGACCGCATCGAGGTGTTCGCCTCGCCCGAGCGCACCCCGGACGATCACGCGATGTCGCTGTTCTTCGTGCGGGGCATCCGTCACCTCGACGGCGCACCTGCAGCCGTGGACCGCCTCCGAGCCGGTCAGGCGCTCGCGATCGTGGATGACCCCGGCAACGTCATGAACGGCCGGGCCCTGCTGCTCGCAGGCGAAGACTGGGTGCCCGTCGGATGGGTGCCGGACTACCTCGTCGAGCACCTCCACGAGCTCCGCCAGTTCAACGGGGAAGATCCGACCGTTACCGTCGAACACATCAACGGAACCGACACCGCACCGCACATGCGCGTGCTGTGCCGGGTGACTGCACCATGGCCGGTTGGCTACGAGCCGTTCCACTCGATCGAGTTCCAGCCCGTCATCTCCCTCGACGACCCGGCGGGCGAACCGGACCCGAGCAGCTGATCCTGCATCGCGGCGTCTGCCAGATCTTCTGGCGGATCCGATAGAAGCGGGCGGTACGGGCCCGGGACGAGACGGCATCGCCGGAACGCCGAGGACCCTGCAAGACACAGGTGGCGGTCGACCTGGTGACCGGTCCTGGCCGCAACCCGGCCGAAGCAGAAGAGCTCCTCGGATGGCTGCAGCGCAATGAGCAGTCCTGGCGAACCTGACGGTCGCCTCATCCGGTCTCGCGCCGCGCTCCTGGACGCGTTGCATGCGCTCGACGCGCACCGGGACTCGGTCGTGGTGATCGGAGCCCAGGCGATCTACCTGGGCACGTCCGGCGCTGCGGTGGCGGTTGCCGAGGCCACCAAGGACAGTGATCTCGCCATCGATCCTCGGACATTGGGCGAAGAACCGTTGATCGAGGCAGCGATGGAGACGGTCGGCTTCGTGCTGGCCCCCGTGAAGCGGCAACCCGGCGCGTGGCTCAGCGCCGATGGCGCCCCAGTGGACCTGATGGTTCCTCAGGACCTCGCCGGTGCCGGTTCGGCGACGACCCGGGGTGCCCGGATCCCTCCGCACCACAAGCGAGCGACCCGCCGAGCCCGCGGGCTCGAGGCTGCCATGGTCGACAACAGCTGGCTGGTCGTCGCGGCGCTCGACCCAGCCGACGATCGCCGATTCGAAGTGCGCGTCGCCTCTTCGCCGCTGGTCCCTCGGCGACCGGCTCAGCGATGGCCGGTCGTGCCGAAGCTGGCGTGGGCGAACCCGAAACGGTGGCGATCCAGAGCGCGACACTCGCAGCGGACCTCCTCAACGCCCTGGAGCGCTACGCAGCGATGGGCCAGCGGCAGGCTCCGCCTTCTAACGACGGTTCTAACGAACCCGTCGTCAGCAGCCGTCACGGGGCGGATCAGCCAGCACAGCCCAAGCCCGAAGCCGTGGAATTGCAGGAGTATCGGCATCCGACGGCACCGGTCGGGATGGCCGGAAGGCACCTCACATCCCGAAGGTCGCAGGTTCAAATCCTGCCCCGCCACCAACGAACCAGCAGTTCAGGGTCCCGCCGAGTGCCGACCCTCCCGCGCCCGACGGCATGCGCCCTTCGACGGGCGAGGACCGCCTACTCGCAACCACCGATCTGTGAACGTCGCGCGGGCCCCACGGTGCGCCGGCCTCGGAACGGCGCCCTCGTCGATGTGATCAACGAGGGCATCCCCGCAGGCGTCTGCGATCCGAAAGGAATGGCGAGTACCGCACGGAGGTCGGGCACGCCGAAAGCTCGGGCGATGGCGGCCGGCTCGAACCGGATGCCGACGAGCGCCGTCAGGCGGTGAATCGCTCCGGCGTGGCGAGGAAGGTGTCGCGACACCAGTCGCAGCAGAACGCGTGGTCGCTCCCGCGATACGCGACGGAGACGGCGGCGGCGGGGTTGACGGCCATGCCGCAGACCGGGTCGAGTGCGAGACCGGGCGGCGGGACGGGATCGGTGGCGAACTCTGCGTTCACGGTCGGGTCGCGCCAGCCCTCGCCGAAGTACTCCAGCTGGGACGCGGCGAGCGCTGCCGCGTCGGCCCCGTACAGGCGGTCCACGATGCGAAGCGCGAGGTCGGTGCCCGACGTGAGGCCGCCGGCGGTGGCGATGTCGCCGTGGTCGACCCAGCGCACGCCTCGTTCGATCGTGACGGTCGGGTAGAGCGATTGCATCAATCGGTACGAGCCGTGGTGACAGGTTGCGGTCCTGCCGTCGAGGAGCCCGGCGGCAGCGAGCGCGAACGCCCCGTTGCACACCGACATCGTGACGGATGCGTGGCCGTGTGACGCGCGCAACCAGTCGAGCAGGCCGTCGGAGAACTCCACGCCTATGGCGGGAACGACCACGATGTCGGGGGTCCGGCAGTTCGTGAACGTGTGTCCCGGTACGACCCGCATGCCGCCCGAGAGCTTGAGTGGGTCGGCGGTCTCCGCGACGACTGAGAGAGCGAATGGGGACCGACCGGTGGTTGGGGAGGTCGTGTACTCGAAGACCCCCCACGGTCCGGCGATGTCGACGAGTTCGGCGCCCGGGGCGACGACGAACGCGACTTCGAGCTGTCGGTTGGTGCGAGCGGTCATGGCGGACATCTTGTCGTGCTCGGTCGCGGCGTCGGTGTCGGTCGCGGAGATCGGTCGATCCTTCCCCCGTCGGGAACTCGGGGCGTCGATCCGACGACTTACACCGGGTCCGGTGCCGCGCCCCCTCTCGGTGCGGCGATCCTCGCCACCACCCGGACGAAAGGCGTCACCCATGTCCCCTCATTCCGCTACTACCCGGCGATGCCGGCTCACAGCGCTGGTCGTGGCCGCCGGGCTCGTTCTCGCCGCCTGCGGCAGCGATGACGATCCCGCCGACACCGCTGCACCGGCGGACACGACGGGCGGTTCGACAACAGAGTCGGCTGGGCCGCGGACGAAGTACCCGCTCACGATCGACAACTGCGGTCATGAAGCGACCTTCGAGCGCGCACCCGAGAAGGCGCTGCTCCTGTACGGGGCGTCGGTCGCCGAGGTGGAGACGATGATCGCGCTCGGCCTCGAGGACCGGATCGTCGCCAACGCCCAGACCTACGGCGTGTCCGACGTGAAGGGGATGGTCGAGAAGATCGCTGCCTTGCCGACCGGAGGGATGAAGCTCAACGACAGCTTCGAGGTCCCCAAGGAGCAGGTGTTGGCGCTGGAGCCGGATGTCGTGATCTCGACGTGGTCGGGCGGGTTCTCCGGAGATGTGGGCATGGCCACCCGCGACGAGCTCGCCGAGGCCGGGATCAACAGCTACGTGACACCGTCCAACTGTGCGAACGGGAAGACCGACCCGACGGCCGAGGAAGAAGCGGCCTACGAGTCGCAGTCGTACGAGGACAGCTTCGATCTCATCCGCGAGTTCGGTGTGATCTTCGACGTGCAGGGCAAGGCCGAGAAGGTGATCGCTGCGGCGAAGGCACGGATCGATGCGATTCAGAAGCCGAGCGCCGGTGAGCCGTTGAAGGTGCTGGTCGCATACCCGAGCATGGGGATGATGATGGGTTCGGACGTGCCGTCCGTGTTCGCCGGTCCGTTGATGGACAGCGTCATCGAAGCCGCCGGGGGCGTGAACTCGTTCGACGGGTTCAAGACCTTCAATGATTCGATGTCGATCAACGCGGAGGCCCTGTCGGCCGCCGATGTGGACGTCCTCGTCATCGGCCTGTACCTGCCCGACGATGATCCTGACACGTTCGCCGAAGCGTTGTTCGCGCAGTACCCGCAGTGGGCTGCCTCGAAGAACAAGGCGTACACCGTGGTGTCGGACAGCGTGTATCTGGATCCGTTCAACGACATCGGGATTCAGAAGATCGCCGATGCCATCGCTGCCGCCAGCTGAGACCCGTACGCGACCGAGCCCCCACCTCATCGGCGGTGGGGGCTACGGCGCGCTGCTCGTCGCGCTCGTGGTCGGGTTGGTCGTGGCCCTGGTCGCTGGGATCTCGATCGGCACGGTCACGTTGCCCGTCAAGGAGGTCTGGTCCGTCGTCGGGCATCACCTCGGCTTCCTGTCCGCCGCACCGACGAAGGTGCAGGACCAGATCGTGTGGGACTTCCGCACACCGCGGGTGCTGCTCGCCGCGGTTGTCGGCGCCGCGCTGAGCGTGGCCGGTGCGTGCCTGCAGGTGCTGGGGCGCAACGCACTCGCCGATCCGTATGTGCTTGGCGTCAGCTCGGGCGCGTCATTCGGCGCGGTGCTCGTGCTCGCCTACGGCACCGGGGTGTCGGGCGGGTTGAGCGTGACCGGCGCTGCGTTCGTCGCAGCGATGCTGACGCTGTTCGTCGTCTTCGTGCTCGCCCAACGCGGCGGCCGCGTCGGGCCATCCCGGCTCGTGCTGGCCGGCGTCGCGGTCAGCTACCTCGCCACCGCCGGCACCAGCTTCGTCCAGCTCTACACCCGACCCGCCGAGCTGCGTGGCCTCATGTTCTGGATTCTGGGGTCGTTCGCTTCGGCCTCGTGGGGCGACCTCGGAGTCCCGACCGTCGTCATCGCCGTGACCGCCGCGTGGCTGCTGGTGAGGGCGCGGTCGCTGAACGTGATGTCGACCGGAGACGACTCCGCCTCGGCACTCGGCGTCGACGTCAACCGGTTCCGCATCGAGCTGTTGATCATCTCGTCGTTGCTGACCGCGTGCGCCGTTGCCGTCGCCGGCGGGATCGGGTTCGTCGGTCTGATGGTCCCGCACGCGTGCCGATTCCTGGTCGGCCCCGACCACCGGAGGCTGCTTCCCGTGGCGCTGCTCACCGGCGCCTCGTTCATGGTGGTCGTCGATCTCCTCGCCCGTGTCGTCGACCGGCCCAACGAGCTTCCGGTCGGGATCTTCACCGCGGCGGTGGGTGCTCCGTTCTTCCTCGTTCTCATGCGGCGCTCGGGAGCCACTCGGTGAACGTCACCCTCGACGGCATCGCGGTCACGATCGATGGCGCTGAGATCGTCGCCGACGTGTCCGTCGAGATCCGCTCCGGCGAGATGCATGGCGTCGTCGGGCCCAACGGATCGGGGAAGAGCACGCTGTTGCGGTGTCTGTACCGGGCGCTGCGGCCAGCGAGCGGACGAGCGATGATCGACGGCGACGACATCTGGCGACAGCTGACCGCCCGGCAGGCCGCGCAGCGGCGGGCGATCGTCCCTCAAGACAGCAGCATCGACTTCGACTTCTCCGTCCGAGAAACCGTCTCCATGGGCCGTTCCCCGCACCAACGCCTGCTTGATCGCAACAGCGCCACCGATACCGAGATCATCGACGACGCGCTCGACACGGTCGCCATGACCACCTTTGGCGCACGCCTCGTCTCGACCCTGTCCGGCGGGGAACGCCAACGCGTCCTGCTCGCGCGTGCACTCGCCCAACAGGCACCGGTGCTCGTGCTCGACGAACCCACCAACCACCTCGACATCCGTGCCCAGCTGGAGTTGCTCGAACTCGTCCGCTCGCTACCGACCACGACGATCGCCGCGCTCCACGACCTCGACCACGCAGCGTCGCTGTGTGACACCGTCACCGTGCTTGCCCACGGGCGGGTGGTCGCAAGCGGCCCACCCGACGAGGTGCTCACCCCCGACGTGATCGCCCAGGTGTTCGGAGTCCGGGCCCACGTCGGAACCCACCCGCTCACCGGCAGGCCCCACATCACGGTGGCGACCCGTCCCGACGAGCCCGCCAGCGACACCGACAGGACAACCGAACCGTGACCCGACGCACCGCCATGCTGCTGTTCCCCGGCTTCACCGCTCTCGATGCGATCGGTCCGTACCACGCGCTCGCCGCACTCCCCGGCCACGAGTTCCTCTTCGTCGCCGAACGCGCCGGCTCGATCAGCGACGGAGCCAAGGTCACGCTGCAGGTTCAGCACTCGATCGACCACGTCGACCACGTCGACCTGCTCGTCGTCCCTGGTGGACTTCCCGCCGTCGGGATGGCCCGCACAGGTCATCCGCTCGTCGAGTGGATTCGACGCGTCCACCCCACCACGACGTGGACCACGTCGGTGTGCACCGGCGCGCTCATGCTCGGCGCCGCTGGCGTGCTCGAAGGGCGCGCCGCCACAACGCACTGGTTCTGCCGCGACGAACTCGCGCTCTACGGCGCCGTCCCCACCGACCAGCGTGTCGTCCGTGACGGGAAGGTCGTCACTGCCGCCGGCGTCTCGGCCGGCATCGACATGGCGCTCATGCTCACCGAACTGATCGCCGGTACCGACTACGCGCATGCCATCCAACTCGACATGGAGTACGACCCCGAGCCGCCCCTCGACGGTGGCCACCCGAGCAAGACACCTCACGCGATCACCGACCAGGTTCGCTCGATGTACCAGGCGATGCTCGACGCGATGTGACGACGGCGAACGTGCCTGGGTGGTGGGCTTCCGCCGATGAGCCGGTGGCGGCGTCTCGGAACCCCTCAGGCGCCGTGGCCTGCATCGCTGCTGTGGTCATCCTCACGCGCTTCGCCGGTTCCGGCGTTGACGAACGGCAGGAACAGCTCGAAGGTGGCGCCGTGACCGCTAACCGGATCGACGCAACGCACGTCACCCCCGTGGGAGCGAGCGATGGCACGGCTGATCGACAGCCCGAGGCCACTGCCGCCCTCGTCGCGGGCCCGGGCCTCGTCGAGCCGGACGAAGCGGTCGAAGATGCGCTCCCGATCCTCGACCGGCACCCCCGGGCCGTCGTTGCTGATCGCGACGATCACCCTCGGCCCGTCGACGCGGAGCCCGACCTCGACCGCACTGCCGGCCGGCGCATGGTGGACGGCGTTGTCGAGCAGGTTGGTGACGGTCCGGGCCAGCGCTGCCCGGTCGCCGGTGACCGGCGGAACGGCGACGGTGGGCGTCGCGGCGAGCCGCACGGTCGCTCCCACACGCGAGGCTGCCCGGTCGCCGCGGCGCACCTCCTCCGCGAGCAGCGCCACCAGATCGATGGGCTCGCGCGCCCGGTCGACCGGGCCCTCGAGACGGGCGACGTCGAGCAGGTCGTCGACGAGGCGCCCGAGGCGGTGGCTCTCGCGCACCACGTCGAGCGCCAGCGCCTCGCGTTCGGCTTGGTCGTGGTGACCGTGGATGAGCCGCTCGGCCGTGGCCCCGATGGCGGCGGCGGGGTTGCGGAGCTCATGGGATGCGTCCGCGAGGAACTGACGCATGGTGGCCTCGGATCGCTCGGCCCGATGCACCGCCCCGTCGAGCGAGTCGACCATGGTGTCGAAACTGGTGGCAAGGCCGCCGAGATCGGTGTCGACGCGACTCGGCCGGAGTCGCAGGCGGCGCTCACCCGCGGCGATCCGCCGGGCAGCCGCGGCCATCTCGTCGAGCGGCGCCAGGGCCCGGCGGGCGACCAACCGGAACGTGAGCGCCACGGCGGCGATCAGCACCCCGGAGACGACGAATTCGACGAACACGAGCCCGGCGATGACCCGATGGTTGTCGAACGGATTGCCGCGTAGCGAGATGGTGGTGCCGTCGTCGAGTTCGACGGTGCGCGTCAGCCTGGCGACCTCGTCGGCATCGAGCGACGGCTCGAAGCCGGGGCCGCCGGGGCCGCCGGGGCCGAACGGGGGCTCCTGCACGCCGGCGACCGACTCGCCGTCGCGGCTGATGGTGGCCCGGATGGTGTCGTCGGTGAACCGGTCCGCGAGGTCGTCGAGATCGCTGTTCATCGGCACCGTCGACGCGAGTTCGGCACGGGCATCGAGCCGCTCGCGCAGGTCCTGGTCGAGCCGCTGCGACATGAGGCCGGCCGTCACCGCGGCGAGCGCCACGAGCAACACCGCCATGACCGCGATGCTCAACCAGGTCACCCGTCGCCGCAGGGAGGGTGCCTTCACGACGGATCGCCCGCGCCGTTGTCGCCCGCACCGGGATCCGGGTCGACGGCGTCGAGGCGATAGCCCACGCCTCTGACCGTGGAGATCACACGGGGACCGTGCGCCTCGAGCTTCCGCCGCAGCGCCGAGATGTGAACCTCGACCAGGTTCGGGTCGAACGCGTCGTATCCCCACACGTGGGTGAGGAGCTGGGTCTTCGACAAGGTGCGCCCCCGGTTCCGGGCGAGGTGCAACAGCAGCCGCCACTCGGTGGCGGTGACGTCGATCTCGGCGCCTCGGCGCACCACCCGGGGCTCCTCGCCGTGCACCGTGAGATCGCCGACGGTGAGCGTGTCGATGTGGAGATGACCGGTGCGCCGCAGGATGGCGCGGGCTCTCGCCGCCAGCTCGACCAGTGCGACCGGCTTCACGACGTAGTCATCGGCCCCGACGCCGAAGCCGGTCAGTCGGTCGTCGAGGGCATCGCGTGCGGTGACGAACAGGACGGGCACGTCACGTCGGGCCCGCAGCGCCGCGGCGATCTGGAAGCCGTCGCGGCCCGGGACCATCACGTCGAGCACGGCGAGGTCGGCCGAGAACGCCACCATCGCGTCGAGGTCGCGGCCATCGGCGAATGCGCCGACCACATAGCCCTCATCGGTGAGGGAGTCGGCCATCGCACGGCGGAGGGTGTCCTCGTCCTCGACGACGAGGATGCGTGGGGGTTCCATGAGCGCAGTATCGCCGGGCTTTCTGAAGTGTTCCTGAAGAAGCCGGCGTCTTCAGGTGGCCTTCAGGTCTGGTTTCTAGCTTCACCTCCATGAAGCAACCAACACCCAACACAGCCCGGAGGAGAGCACGGGTGGCGTTCGTCGCCGCCGGCATCCTGTCGATCGCCGCACTCGGTGCCGCCGCCCACGGCGGAGCCGGGCACGGCCCTCACGGCCGGTTCGGAGATGACCGGCTCGGACACCACGGCTCCGGCCGTCACGGGTCCGATCAGTCCACACCCACGACGGATCCCGCCGTCACCACCACGGCTCCGGCTCCCGCCGACGCCCCCGACCCCATCCCATCCACGGCTCCGGCCACCACGGCTCCGGCCATCACGACCACCACCGAAAGCAGCATCTGATCATGAACGCGACACTGACCACCCTTGCCGGCAGCGACCTCGTTGCGCAGTTCGACGGCCGAAACGGTGACTACCACCACGGCGGCCCCGGATTCCTCCTTCTTCCGATCATCCTCGGGCTCATCGCTTTCGGGTTCGCCAACCTGAGGCGAGCCCGCCGGGGAGCCGAGTGCCCCAACCGGTTCGGACCGTGGGGAGCCGGCGGGCCCAGAGGTCCCCACGGGCCTCGCTTCGGTGGCCCGTTCGGGCCCGGCGGACCCGGATCGAACACTCCGGCGAGGACGTTCCTCGATGAGCGCTTCGCCCGGGGCGAGATCGACAGCGAGACCTACCTCCACCAGGTAGCCACGTTGCGTCGAGCCGACGAAGGAGCGTGGGGAGCTCCACCCCAGCCGGCGGCCCAGCCCCCGGCCGACCGAGAGGATGACGCCGCCGAGCAGTAACCGGTAACGGGCGGATCGCCCGTCGACGCCGCAACGAGCCGTGGGACCGATCGGTCCCACGGCTCGTTGCCGTTCCCCGTGCCGCCCGCCGGGCTGTGTATCGCCACGATCCCGGAGCGTGCGCGTAATCAGGAGCTGGCTCCCCCGAACCATGTCGGTGGACTGCGGTTCAGGCACCCGAATTCGGGCTGTCCGATCCCGGGTTACGCGGTTGCAGCCGAATGCTCGCACCGACGAGATGGCCGTCGGCGTCGCGCTCGGCGGTCATCCTCCCCTCGTATGGCACTCCGGGTTCGCTAGTGGGGAACCACACCGAGACGACATCGGGCTGCGGAGGCGACAGGGGGGCGGGCAGCCAACGGGAGGTCGGTCCGTGGTGGCGTTCGAGTCGCTGGACGAGCCTCCACAGCACCGCACCGTCGAGGTCGTCCATCTGGATGGGGAAGTCGTCGTCGACCCGCTCGATCGTCACGACGCCCGTGGAATCGACGGCGATGAGGGCCACGCCGTTCGACGCCGGGGCCGGGAGGACCGGTGGCGCTCCCGGTGCTGCGTGCTCGGCGAAGGGCAGCCCCGATTCGCTGATCGCGCCCGGCAGCCCGTGGACCGGACCGTGTGCGGCGCCGCCCCGGACCACGGCGAGGCGGTGTGACAACGCGTCAAGCTGTTGGGTCCACACTTCGGCGCGGGCGCCCGTGAGCGACACCGTGGTGCCGTGGAGGACGTCCACGATCGGGCCGAGCTCGTCGGCCTCGAGGTGATACAGGCTGTGCTCGGCCGGGAATCGGACGATGTTGACCCCGACTGCCAGGCCTCGGTGTTCGGCGAACTCGAGGAGATCCGCGAACTCGGTCCAGTTCGTGGTCATGAGACAGTGGGCGAGGCTCACCCGGGACGGCCCAACCGCATTGCAGAATCGCTCGATGTTCCCGATCACCTCGGAGAACGACGCCCCGACCCTGATCGCCTCGAACGTGGCTGCGGTCGCGGCGTCAATCGAGACGACGATCGATGGGCGGAGCCGGTCCAGGATCGCAGCGACCTTGGCGTTGAACACCGTGCCGTTCGTGGTGATGGCCACGGCCGGCGGATCATCGAGGTCGGCCAACATGTCGAGCACACGGAGGGGTTCACGGCCGAGGAACGGCTCGCCCCCGAGGAACCTTGCCTCGCTCAGATGGGGGAGGAACTCGGCCAGTTGCTCGAAGAACTCCTCGCCGTACACCTTCGGAAGGGGCTGCTTGTGCTCGCGTTGGGCTCGGATCGCCGAGGAGAACTCGCCCGAGCACATGACGCACTGCAGGTTGCAGGTGTTGGTGAGGGAAAATTCCATCATCGACGGCCAGTCGGAGCGGTTTGCATGGATCGGCCGGAACCGGTCGAAGTTGCGTGCGAACACGATCTGGGCGTTGCCCTCCCGAACCTGCCACTCGCAGAATTCGCATCCCTGCGAGTAGTCGTGCTGTTCGAGTGCCGTGCGCATGCGCTCGGCGTCGGCGCTCCGCCAGATCTCGTGCAACGACTGCTTCGTCACGTTGCCGAGCACCACGTGGGTGTTCTGACAGCAGGCTCGGACGTCGCCACGCTGGTCGAAGTACATCGATCCGTGCGGTGCCCAGCAGGCTCCGCCGCGGTCGACGTCGAACGGCCCGGCCAGGTGCGCCGCTTCCGCCGTGGCGTCTGAGACGAGGGGAACGTTGCCGGTCCGTCGGAGGCCCTTCAGCGCCGCGAGAGCACCCCGGCGGGTGAGTCGGACCGGCGTCTGTGACACCCGGACAACATACCAGCGGCCCTCCGAAATTCGGGTCGGCCGACGGAGCCGTGGCGGCGGGGCAGTGGCGTCGACGCCGGGCTCGGCGCCGTGGCTACCTCACGACTGCGCGTCGTGCACGAGGATCGCGATGTGCACCCGGTTCGTGACGGCGAGCTTGGTGAGTAGTCGCGAGACGTGCGCCTTCACTGTGGCCTCGCTCATGAACAGCGAGGCGGCGATCTCGGCGTTGGATGCCCCTGACCCCACGGCAACGGCGACCTCGCGCTCCCGCTCGGTGAGCGACGCCAGGCGCTGGGCCGCGAGGCGACGGCGTTGCGTCATCTCGTCGCTGCCGAGGTGGGAAAGGAGCGTGCGGGTGACCGACGGCGAGAGCATCGCTTCTCCCGCTGCGACGAGGCGCACCGCATGGATGATCTCCGCGGGCGCGGTGTCCTTCAACAGGAATCCATCGGCACCGGCCCGAAGCGCGCTCATCACGTGCTCGTCGGCTTGGAAGGTGGTCAGCACGATCACGTGCGGCGGAGCAGGAAGGCGGCGGAGCGCGGATGTGGCGGCGATGCCGTCCATGCCGGGCATCCGGATGTCCATCAGGACCACATCGGGCCGATGCGCCTGCACGGCGGCGACGGCATCGGCACCGTCTGCGGCCTCGCCCACGACCTCGATCTCCTCCGACGACGACAGGATCATCCGCAGGCCGGCACGCACCAGCGCGTCGTCATCGACCAACAGCACCCGGACGCTCACCACGGCAGGTCGGCCTCGACGACGAAGTCACCCGACGCGTTCGGACCGTGTACCAGGACGCCGTTGGCCAGGGTCACGCGCTCCTGCAAACCGAGGAGGCCGGTGCCCGAACCCGGTGGAGCCGGACGGTCCTGGGCGCCCAGCGCCGTGGGGTTCCGAACGCTCACGTGCAGGCCGTGGTCCGGCGCTCCCGCCACGCGAACCTGGGCGAGGGTTCCGCGAGCGTGCTTGGCGACGTTGGTCAGCGCCTCCTGCACGATGCGGTACGCGTCGCGCCCCAACGGGCCGGGTGCGGCCTCTGCGCCGTCGACCTGCATCTCGAAGTCGATCTTCGTTCCGGAGCGGCGCGTCTCCTCCACCAGGCGCGGGATGTCGCTCAGCGTCGGTTGTGGCACCGTCGACGGCCGCTCCTTTCCCGGTTCCTCCCGCAGCACGCCGATCACGTCCCGCAGCTCTTCCAGCGCCTGATGGGCCGTCGTCCGCAACAGCGCGGCGCTCTCGCGCACCTGGGCCGGCGGCACGTCGCGGGCAACCTCGAGCGCTCCGGCGTGCAACGCCACGAGGGAGATGCGGTGGGCGAGCACGTCGTGCATCTCGCGGGCGATGCGTGTCCGCTCGGCCAGGCGCGCCCGCTCGGCGTGGAGGAGCCGATCGGCCTCGGCCCGCTCGGCACGGTCGCGCAGCGTGGAGAGGAGCTGACGCCGGGCGCGGATGAACATGCCCCATGCGGTCGCGGCGGAGGCGAGCGCCAACGTCGGCAGGATCACCGACCAGGTGTTGCTCCGACCGAGCCAGATCGAGCACACCACCGCGGATGGAACGAACAGCACCGAGACGAACACGGCGGGCCGGATGGGGCGGTGCACCGCAAGCGACGACAGGGCGAACAGCCCGGCCGCCGTGCCGAACGTCGAGAACGCTCCCAACAGCACGCACGCCAGCGCGACCCCCAACGGCCAGCGCCGCCGCCACCACAGCGAGATGCAGCACAGCGCTCCGACTGCGGCGTCGGTGGCCACCCGCCCCGAGGTCATCCGATTGGCGGTGTCGTCCACGGCGAGGCGCAGCAGAAGCGCGCCGAGCGCGACGGCGATGACGAAGGCGCCGGCGTCGACGGTCCAGTCACGCGCCGTCCTCGGCGCCACCGCCTGCTCGTCGTCGGGGTGAGCCGAGTCGCTCGCCGGCAGCACTGCGGCGGCGGCGGTTCGGGCCCACCATCTGCGCAGCCAAGACATGGTTCGAGCGTACGCGTCGGGGTCCCCGCGCAACACCGACGAAAGTCGACATTGCGGCCAACGAACGACCAAACGTCGGAAGCGCCCAGCCCCCGTTCGGACATCGGACCATGGCCGTCCGCCCGATGCGACGGCGCACTGGCAGGTTCAGGCTTGACACATGATCACTCCCGCCCCGCCCACACCCGACGGCAACCTCCAGGGCACCCTCGAGGAACTGCTGGAATCGGGCTCGACATCGAACGCTGCGCTCAACCGACTGCTCGACGACTACACCACCTACCACGCGACGCTCGTGGTCGTAGGCGGCTGCTTCCTGCTGGCGCTGCTGCTGTTCACCGGCTTCTGCTGGAAGCAGTACCGGGGATCGCGAGCCAGAGGTGCCGGCACCCGCACGTTCGAGCGCAGGACTTACGCGGGCCTCGGCCTGTTGAGCGTCGCGGTCAGCGCTCTCCTGGCCGTGGTGGTGGCCGCGAATCTCAGCAACGCGCTCGACGCTCGCCATGGCTTCTCGGGCGTCGTCACCTCGCTGGGATCGCCGCCGGCGAGCAGCAGCCTGGCCGGACTACAACTCGAATTCTCCACGTGGTTGCAGTCGGGCGACGCCGCCACCCCGTCACCGATCGAGGATCGGATCAACGATCGCCTCGCCTGGCAGCAACCCAAGGCGCTCATCACCAGTGTGCTGCTGGTGCTCATCACTGCGTTCAGTGCCCGCGCCTGGCGCGGTCTGCTGTGGGTCTCGCGAGTGCCGGCCCGCCCGTGGGCGGCGCGGGACCGGTTTCGGCTGGCCGTCGCGATCGGCTCGGTTCCCATCTGCCTGTTGCTGATGCTCATGGTCATCGGCAACACCCAGGCATCCGTCGCCCCACTGACCATGACGATGCTCTTCGGCTGACGACACGAGGCCGACCTCACCTCGTGCGAGGTGGGCGCCCGCGCAACACCGACGAAGGTCGACACCGCACTCGACGAACGGCCAATTCTCCGCGGCCGCCGCGATCCCTTCGGACATCGGATCGTCGCCCTCCGCCCGATGCGGCGGCGCACCGACCGGTTCAGGCTGGACACATGATCACGACCACCGCTCTCACGAAGAGCTACGACACGACTCCCGCCGTGCGCGACGTCTCGCTGCACTGCGAACCCGGCACCATCACCGGCTTCCTCGGGGCCAACGGCGCCGGCAAGTCCACAACCCTGAAGATGATCGTCGGGCTGGTACGACCCGATCGCGGCACCGCGACGATCGACGGCCGGCCGTTCGTCGAGCTGCCCAACCCGACGCGAGTGGTCGGCCTGCTGCTCGACGCATCGGCGATGCATCCGGGGCGCAGCGGCCGGGCGACGCTCACGATCGCGGCGCGTATGGCCGGCGTTCAGCCGAAGCGAGTCGAGCACCTGTTGGACCTCGTCGGGCTCGCCGATGCCGCCGACAAGCGAGTTGGCAGCTACTCCTTGGGTATGCGCCAGCGCCTCGGCGTCGCCCAGGCCCTCGTCGGTGAACCGCGGGCGCTGATCCTCGATGAGCCGGCGAACGGGCTCGATCCCGAGGGCATCGCCTGGATGCGAACGTTGCTCCGAGACTTCGCCGACCACGGCGGCACGGTGCTGTTGTCGAGTCACTTGCTCCACGAGGTGCAGGCCACCGCCGATCATCTCGTCGTCATCTCCGGCGGTGCCGTCGTCGCCGCCGGTCGGCTGGACGACCTGCTGGCCAGTTCGACGATCCTCGTGCGCAGCCCCGACCCCGCTGCCCTCGCCGCCGCGCTCGTGTCTGCGGGGATCGACTACACCGCCGGGCCCGGGGACGCGTTCACCGTGGACGTCTCGGAAGGCCGGGTCACGGCCGAGGTGCTGGCCGGCGTCGCCCGCGACCATCAGGTGCTCCTCACCGAGCTGCGTCAGTCCGAGACCAACGGGCTCGAGCAGCTGTTCTTCTCGCTCACCGCTGCGGCGGCTCCGACCCAGGAGGTCGCGGCATGACCACGTCAATGTTCTCCCGAATTCCCGACATCGACGCGGCGCAGTCGACCCCGGGACCCATCCCGTTCGTGCGGCTCGTTCGGGTCGAGTGGGCCAAGGCCACCGACACCCGCTCCGCCCGCTGGCTTCTCGCGCTCGTCGCCCTGTCGACCATCGCGATGATGCTGGTGCCGGTCGTCGCCCCGACGACCTTCGAACAGACCGACGCGAGCTACCTCCGCGTCGCCGCTCTCGGGCTGACGATCCTCCTGCCGGTGGTCGCGATCCTGCTGCTGACCGGCGAATGGAGCCAGCGCAGCATCATGATCACGTTCACCCAGGAACCGCGCCGTATCCGAGTCGTGAACGCCAAGCTGGCGGTGTCGATGGTGTTGGGTGCCGGTGCGGCGGTCTTCGGCGGGGCCGTGGCCGCAGCGGGCATCGGGCTGGCGGCGGCATCGGGCCGCACCCTCGGCGCGAACCTGACCGTTGGCGCAATCGCCGGCTACGTGCTCTTCGTGATCCTCAACGTGTTCGGCGGCGTCGCGCTCGGGGCGCTGCTGCAGAACTCGGCGGCCGCCGTCGCCGCCTCGTTCGCCCTCCCCGCCGCGTTTGCGCTGCTCGGCGCGGCTTCGCCGCTGGTGTCGGACTGGATCGACATGTCCTCGACCTGGAACTGGGTGCTCGAAAACGACTGGGCCGGCCACGTGCCGCAGATCGCGTTCTCGGTCGCCTTCTGGGTGGCGATCCCGCTCGCCGCCGGCGTTGTTCGCACGATACGTCGCGACATCGAGTAGTCGAAGCCGTGGCGGCGCGCCTGGTTCGAGCCTCTCGGAGCGGCGGACGAACCGATCCGGCGGGTCCGGTCGATTGGGCGCCGGCGCCAGGAGTGCCGGCGCCGGGCCTGTCGACTCAGGACTTCAGCAGCGCGGGCAGGAGGCGCTCTTCGTGGACAACGAGTCGGCGGCGGTCGAACTCCTCGGACAGCTGCGGGTCCCAAACGGCGGCGACCCTAGCGAAGGCGGCGTCGGCCGGTGCAGGGCGCCGATCCGGGTTGGTGACCGGTTGAAGGGATGCTCAGGCCATCGACGACCAGCGATCAAGCACTCCGGCGAACGCCTCCTGTTCCGGCGCGGCGATGCCCGCCGCGGAGGCGAAGCTCCGCCACCCGGAGGTGACGGCCAGGATGTCCCGCCACGCCCGACGAGCGTCAACGTCGTTGATGTCGAACGCCGACGCCGTTTGGAACAGTGCGTTGAGGCTTTCGATCGGCGTGGTCGCGCCGCCGATGCCGGTGGCCCTCTCTGATGACGGGTTGGGATTGGCGTTGACGTCGAAGACCGGCGAGAGCGTCCAACCGCGGCCGTCGCGCAGGAAGCCGTGGTTCCGCATGTGGTCGTCGGTGTTGTTGACGGCGATCGAGAACGCGATTCGTCGCCAGAGTTCGTTGAGGTCGGCGGTCACGTCGCCGCCGTGCGCGGTGAGGCCTTCGAGGAGCTCGATGTAGTCGGACGGTGCTCCGGGCGTCGATCCGATCAGCGATTGACCGCTGAGGTACGGGACGCGGCGGTCGCCGGTTCGGTCGAAGCGTTCCACGAGAAGGATCGCAGCGCCCCCGACCTCGATCAGGCGCCGTCGCGGTGTGCGCAACCCGCAGGCCTCCGCGAGGTCAAGCGTGGCAGCCTCCCACCGCATGACGTCCCAGGTGTCGTGCGGGTGCGGGAACTTGGCGATGTGCAGTGTGGGTCCATCGGAGACCGACGCCTTCGGCCGTGCACCACCGAGCGACCCGGAGCCGGCATCGAGCAACGCATCGACGGCGTCATGAGCGTCGCGGTCCTCGGCGACCCGCTTGGCGGCCCCGAGGAGCCTCTCCAGGTCGAGGAGGCGTGGTACCTCAGCGGTTTCGGCGAGATACGGACCGCCGTCGGCCCGGCAGAATCTGAGGGCTCCCTGCCGGCTGAGGTCACCGACGCCGAGGAGGAAGTCGGCCTCGGTGAGTGTCGGGGTGCCGTGACCGCCGTCTCGCGCTCGGGCAGCCGCCCGTCTGATGATCAGGTTGCGGCCCCAGGCGTCAGGCGCGCTGTCGAGCAGGGCCCCGGGCAGTCCCTCGACCACGGTCCGAGGGATCGTCAGCGGTAGGTCGGGGCTGATGTCCCAACCGCGGCCGCCAACGAAGCTGTCGTCGTAGGCGAACTCGGTCGTCTCGGTGCCGCGTAGGCGGTCGATGCGCGCCGTGCCAACGGCAATCACTCCTTCCGCGGTGTCCAGGTGCACCCGGACGGTTGTCATCGGCGGACTCGTTGCGGCAGCGACTGGTCAGCGCGGGCACGCCCGAACGGCGTCTCGTACGGGTCGACGGACTTGACGACGCTGTCGAGCACGCCGAGCGCTCTGGTGACGTTGAGGAAGGTCTCGGTGCGGACGGTGCCCTCTCCTCGTTCGAGTCGGGCGACCGTCTGGCGGGTTGTCCCGGCCCGCTCGGCGACCTGCTGAACGGTGAGGCCCCGCAGCTTCCGCCATGCGGCAAGGTTCGCTCCGATCTGCTCGGCAGCCTGCTTGGTGCGGAACGGGACTGGTCTGCTCATACCCATCGGCCTCCGTTCGGCAGGGTAGCGATAGTGTTCGCTTCAGCAAACATAAGCGGTGTTTAAGCCTGGCCCAGGTAACCGTAATGCGTGACAGTCGAGGCCGGTCCGAGCCGGGTTGGCGGGCCGTTTTGCCATGGCGATGGTATCGGCCAGGCATGGAGGCAACCATCGACAATGCCGGGCGAGTGGTGATTCCGAAGAGGCTTCGCGATGAGCTCGGGATCGCGCCGGGGCCCGTGGAAGTCCTGCGTGATGGCGCCGGGATCCGGATCGAGCCGCTCGCCCATGCGGAACTCGAACAGGTCGACGGACGCCTCGTCATTCCTGCCTCGTCCCTGCCGGCTATCGGTGACGACGCCGTCCGCGAGCTCCGGCTCGCCGATCAGCGATAGTTCGGCGGTCCGGGGTGCCCCGTCGACCCGACGCTCTGCTGGATACGAGCGCTGCAGTCGCGCTGGTCATTGCCGACCACGACGCCCACGCCGCGACGTGGGACGCGATGCACTCCGGCGGAGAGCGGGCAGATGCTCAACACATCGGGCAATGGGAGATCACCGATCTGCCGAACCTCGGTGATACCCCTGGGGGTATGCTCGGAGAATGAGCGATGGATGGAGGTCGTGATGCGATCGACGGTGCAGATCCGGCGCGACGTGAGACGGCAGAGGTCGGCGCCCATCGGCCTCGCGATCGTGGCGATTCTCGGGTTGGCGGCCTGCTCGGGCGGCGACGGCGGGGATCGCAGTGGCGGCTCGCGGTCGGAAGCGGGTGCGGCTGGCTCGGATGGGGTGACGGCCATTTCGGAGGGTGGTTTGGCGACGCAACTCGATGCGCTGCCCAAGGGCGATCCGAGCCCCGAGGAGATCGCAGGGCTCGTTCGGATGCGGGAGGAGGAACTGCTCGCCCGAGACGTGTACGAGGTGCTCGGCGACCGGTGGGGGACGAGGATCTTTGCGAACATCTCGACCGCGGAACAGACGCACACCGACGCCGTCGCAGCGCTCCTCGATCGATACGAGATTCTCGACCCGGCGCGCGGGCACCAACCGGGTTCGTTCGTCGATGCTGACCTCCAGCGGCTGTACGGGACGTTGGTGGGTCAGGGGAACGGGTCGCTGGTCGCAGCGCTGACCGTGGGTGCGACCGTGGAAGACCTCGACCTTGCCGACCTGGCAGCCCGCGCATCGGACCTGCCCGACATCGACTGGGTGTACGAGAACCTCGCCCGCGGATCGCGGAACCACCTGCGGGCGTTCGTCCGCCAGCTCGACCGGAGCGGTGCGACCTACACGCCGACTCACATCACCGTCGCCGAGTTCGATGCCATCATCGCCAGCGGCACCGAGGGAGGTCCGGGGGCGTAGTCCCGCTGCCGTTGCCGGCGGTCGCGTCCGCTCGCGGCGGGGCAATCGCGACCGTCGGCGCGACCACCGGACAGTTCCCGCTCGGCTGTGATCGCTTGCGTGCGGCGCCGTCGGACTGCATACTGAACCATATGGTTCAGTATGCAGTCCCCGATCTCGACGCCTCGTTCGCGGCATTGGCGGACGGCACCCGACGCGGCGTGCTGCAGCAGGTGGGGCGCGCCGAGTGTTCGATCTCCGACCTGGCCGAGCGGTTCGACATGACCCTCACCGGCATGCGTAAGCACGTCGGCATCCTCGAGCAGGCGGGGCTCGTCACCACCGAGAAGGTCGGCCGGGTGCGCCGCTGCCGCGTCGGCACGCGGCGACTCGACGAGGTCGCGGCGTGGATCGACACGTATCACCAGCTGTGGGACTCACGGTTCCGGGAGCTGGACCACGTCCTGGAAGCACTGCAACGGAAGGAAGCATCAGATGAATGACCGAACCAAGGATGAAGGCTCGGCGGCGAAGCGCACGACCGTGGAGCGGAGATCGGACCGAGAACTCGTGGTGACGCGCTGGTTCGCCGCTCCCGCGCGCCTGGTGTTCGAGGCGTGGTCGAATCCCGAGTTGGTCCGGAGATGGTGGGCGCCGAAGTCGATGGGTATGACGCTGCACGACTGCGAGATGGACGTACGCACCGGAGGTACCTACCGGTTCAACTTCGGTGAGGGCATGGACTTCTTCGGCCGCTATGTCGAGGTCACCCCGCCCTCGCGCATCGTGTGGACCAACGAGGAAGACGGGGAGAGCGGCTCCGTCACCACCGTGACGCTCGAGGAGCGCGACGGTGGGACGCTGCTGGTCATGAGCGAGCTGTATCCCACGAAGGAAGCCCTCGACGCGGCAGGCACGGGCGCCGCCGAAGCGACACACGAGACGTTCGCCCAACTCGACGAGCTCCTCGTGACCATGCACTGACCGCTGCGCGGCCCCGCACCCGGTGCTGTGGGTTGCTTCGCTCCGGCGCGGCGACCCTGCGGTGCATCCCCCGTCACGCGTTGGCGGCAGATGTCGGTGTCCGAGGAATCGACCTCGTGCCCCGACACGCGGGAAACCGACTGCACGACAGGAACGTGCCGTGCGCGCCGCTGCGCGCTACCAAGGCGCCTCGTCGACATGCCGGGCACACCCCGAGCCTGATGCCGTCACGATCCTGGACGACGGTTTCGGGCCGATCCATGAGCTCGATGACGAACGGCGAGAGCGAGGTCGTCGGGCCGATGAGCGCGACCTCTCGCCTCGCCCGGGTGAGTGCCACGTAGAAGAGCCGACGCTCCTCGGCGTGTTCGAATGTGTCCGGTGACGGCATGGCGAGGCCGAGCACCGGGTCATCGCCGATCCCGCTCGGAAAGCCGTGACGACCTGCGGCCATGTTGGGAAGCACGACCACGTCGGCCTCCAGGCCCTTGGATCCGTGAATGGTGCGCCGCGTCACGATGAGGTTTGGCGGGAGTCGTCGCGGAACCAGATCGCCGTCCCTGCGGTATCGAACCAGAACGTCGACCCGGACCTTCCCCTCGCGTGAGGTGGGAAGATCGCCGGAGTTGACCCGCTCGGACAACCGGTCGAGGTAGACGGAAAGGGCCTGGCCCGGGTCCGTGTGATGCAGAACGAGGATAGGTGCGCCAGGATCGCTGCGAATCGATCGTATGGGCTTGTCGAACTGCCGCGGGTTCCTCGTCACGAAGGCGCTTGCTGCGTCGCAGATCAATTGCGGGCAGCGGAATGTCGCCGTCAAGGCCAATTGCGGTCCACGCCCGAACCACGCCTCGAAGTCGGTCATCACCGAGATGTCCGCTCCGGCGAACCGGTTGATCGACTGCCAGTCGTCGCCGACCGCCAGCAGGAAGCGTCCTGGAGTACGGACCAATCCCCGCACCAATCGAGCTCGGGCGCGGCTGGCATCTTGGAACTCGTCGACAAGCACGAGGTCGTATCCCATGTCGACACCGCCGACCGCCACGTGGTCGGCCGCTTTCACCAACATGTCCTCGAAGTCGACGGCGTGTTCGGCCTCGAGGCGTCGCTGCCACTCGTCGTGGATCGCCCAGTAGAGGTCGAGGAACACCTTGGTCCGGAACCCACGCAGGTGCGCCATGTCCTTTGTAAGCCTGGCCTCGAGGTCGGCCCGGGTTAGCGAGTTCGACTTCACGTGGGTCATGTAGGTGCGCACTTGTCGGGCCAGTTCGCTGTGCTGCATCGCTGTGGCCCAGCGGTGCGTCGGGCGGCGATCGGGGTTCCAGTCCAACGCGACGCCGAATCGTTCGAGCGTCTCGCCAAGGCGCTGCAACCCGTCACCCCACGCAACCTCGGCCCACGTTGTCTCGACGAGTCGGGTCCCGAACTGCGCGTGAAGCGAGCGCTTCCATTCCATCCCCTCTGCGTACCCACGGAACTCGGCGGGCGGTCTTCCGGTTCGGTCGAGCGCCCAGTGCTCGTGCCACACGCCGATGTCGGGGTAGTAGAAGTCGGGCCGATATTGGGAATGGGTGGCATCGGCGGCGGGGTGCTCGTAGGGACGCTCGTACTCGTAGCGAACACCGTTGAGGAAGAGGAAGTCGGCGATGGCCCGCTCACCCTCGCTCCGAACGACCTTCCCGTCGAGCGTCCGGAAGCCGCTCTCTTTCGTCGATCGGTCGTACCCATCGGGCTCGCCTGTCGTAACGCTTAGCGGCACCGCCGAGAGCACGAGCCGGTAGAGGTCCCAGTGATAGCGGAACGATGGTGACCGGTCGCGAAGATGGTCGACGATCTGTTCGACCATCCCGACGTCCTTGCCCTGGTCAAGCCATGGCGCCAGTCGCGGCTTCTCGCCGGTGGCGCGTCCGATCACGGCGAGGCCGAAGGCGTGGAAGGTCGAGGCCCTGATGCCCTCGGCGTCGATGCCGGCGGCAGCGAACCTGGCCGTGATCCGGGCCTGTAGCTCGGTCGCTGCCACCTTGTTGAAGGCGAGCAGGAGGATCCGCTCAGGAGGGACGAAACCCCGCTGCACGGCATAGGCCGCGCGCGCCACCATCACCGATGTCTTGCCGGAACCTGCAGCGGCGAGCAGTTGCACACGGTTGTCGAAGCAGATGACGGCGCGAGCCTGCTCCTCGGTGAGCGGGCTCGACTCGATGGTGTCGAAGAACTCGCGGCAATCGTGGAGCTCGGCTTGGACGATCGCTTCGTTGACCTCGGCGACGTGGTGATCGAGGTCCGCTTCGAGCCATCCGAGCGCGAGCAGTTCGGCCTCGCTGAACCCAGCTGTCAGCCCCAGGGCGCGTGTGACATCTGCAAGGCGTCGGTCCGGCCGTCGGTCGTTGAATGCATCGACGGTTTCCCGGCTGATCCATCGTTGGGCCTCCCGCGCACGAGCGATCGTATCCGCGACCCAACGGGCCCAACCGACTGTGGCTCCGAGTCGGTGAGCGATGCCGAGGCGGCCGATGGCCGCCTCGAGTCGGTGCGCGTCGGCCTTCGTGAGTCCGCGCAGCGCGACGAGGGGTGTACCGCTGCGATGGAGCGTGTACCGAAGCCACCGGCGGCGGAGCGTCAGTGACGACGCGTCGTCGGCGTCGAGGGTCGCGACGCTGTCGCGGGTATCGATCACCAGGGTTGCGTGGTCGATTCGGATCGACCATCCCGGACCCGACCACCGTGCCGCCGACCGTTCGTCGGTCATCTCTCCGGCATGCGATCGCGGAGCATGCCGAGGTAGTACTCGGCGGGCCTGCGGCCATCACAGAGCGGGCCGGTGGTCTCCGGCCGTACAAAGCCGGTCTCGAGGTCGACCCAGCCGAGGCGGAACACGCCATCGCTCGGGGTTGCGAGCGTCCCATAGAGCCGGCGTTTTCCCCCCTTCTCCCATCGCTGTCCGATGAACACCCCCATGTAGATCCTGGTGAGCGCCCCCAACAGCCGCCCGCCGCGAACATCGATGGGAATCTTCGGGATCTGCGACGCGCCGAGCTGGGTCCCCGCGGGCGTCGCAGCGCCCAGCACGACGTGGACAAACGGGTGATCACCGTCGATGTGGAGCTCGCCGGTCAGGACGTCCTTCCACCCGAGTTCCTCGCCTCGGTCGCTCCTGGCGTAGATGCGCCGGTTCTTCCACGTGTTCAGGTACACCCAGCGATGGGCCTTCAGGAACAGATCGCGAGGCGTGTCGTTCGTCTCGACTTCGACCATGCCCATCGCTGTGGCGGGTGCCGCACCTCCGGGTGCGAACGCCTCGGACAGCACGCGAAAGATGCGTTCCACTTCCACCGTCGAGCATTCAGCGGGGAGCTCCCGAACCACAGCGGCGAGCTCGGCGATGCCGATGATTCCCACCCCGTTGAGTCGCTCCAGGCCGCTTGTCGGGCGCTCTGTCAGAACAAGCGCCGGAACGACGGTGACGGACTCGCCCACCACTGCCTTCACTGCAGCGACCTGCGCGAGCACGCCGTCGAGCGCCTTGTCTTGACGGCGTCCGCTCGCCCGCAGCAGCCCATCACGTACGACGACCTCGCCGGTCCAGGCCTTCGCATCCGCCACGATGACCCCGCCGGGTCCGATGGCGATGTGATCGACGTTGCCGCCGGTCGGCATCACTCGGTCGTGCAAGAACAGCCAGCCTTCGGCGGACAGCGGTGCGAGCGCTTCGGCGACCTTCCGCTCGCCGTCTGCACCTTTGGCGAATGCGGCTGCCCGGGCGCGCGCTCCCGCCGCCTTCTTCTCCAACCGTTCTGCCGCCGCAGCGGCTCGCTCGGCCTGCTCCTGCGCTCCGCCTCCTGCTGGCACGCAGGGCACCGTAGACCGATATCGAGGGGGTGTGCCTCCCGCTTGGTGGGCGACTTGCCACGCCCCGACCTCGAAACGGTGCAAGGGGACTGGCTCTCGAGACCAGCGAGAATGCTCTGAACCCGCCTGGCGCTGCCAGTCGAGATCGGTCGGCGCGGCTCCGGTGCGCGGCTCGTGGGCGCGGTGGTCAGCCTCCGGCTACGAGTCCGCGGATGGCGGAGGTCCAGTGGTCGAGCCCGGGCACCACGGCGCCGGCGACCTTGGCGTCGTCATCGGCGCGGCGCAGTGTCACCATCGCTTGCCAGTGGGGGAGCGACTCGAACCATTCGATCTCGTCCAAACCCATGTCGCCGCCCTGTTCCGCGAGCGTGTAGGTGCTGTCGGGCGACAGCCGGGAGCGATAGTCGGGGTCGGTCGCCACCAGGTACCGCTTCGCGGGAACGTGACCGGCGACCAGGTCGGCGACTCGGGCGCCCAACAGCGTGCGTACGGCTTCGGCGCCCATCAGCGCGTGGCGGGGCTGGCCGGGGCCGTCCCACGGGTGTGCGAGATCGTGCACGAGCGCAGCGACATGGAGTTCGACATCGCCGGGTGCCCAGCGTTCGCACCACGCTGCGGTCTGCAGCCCATGGTCGAGTTCGGTGAACTCGTCGGATTCCGCCGAGGGAATCGTCGCCAGCATCCGAAGGTGGGCGATGAGTTCGTCGGCGGTTGCGAACACGGTGGGCGTCATGGGTTGCTCCCCGGTTGGTGCGGCCATGGCGTCGGCCGATCCCGTCGGCACCAGGCAAGCACGTCCTTTCGGGCCGGAGAGCACCGGGCCACGAACGGTGCCGGTGCCCTGCCGCGACTGCGGGCCGTACGTCGCGTTGGCGGAGATCGGTAGATTCGGGTGGCTGGTCGCGTCGCTGCGCTCGTTGGCGACGGGCCGAGCGTCGGGCGGCGGTGTGCCGCCGAGGGGATGCGGAGGACGTTTGATGATCACCGATGCCAAGGAGTACTTCGAGCTTGGCTGCGGACGCTGCGACCGGTTCGCTACGCCCGACTGCTCCACCAAGCTCTGGCTCGACGGCCTCCTGGACCTGCGGCGAATCTGTCAGGACGTCGGGTTGTCGGAGCATGCCAAGTGGGGCCACCCCTGCTACATGCACGCCGGCCGCAACATCGCCATCTTCGGCGCCTTCCGCGACGACTTCCGGTTGACGTTCTTCAACGCAGCGCTCATGCGCGACCCGCACGGCGTGCTCATCGGGCAGGGGCCGAACAGCCAGCACCCCGACTGCCTCAAGTTCGACGACAACAGCCAGGTTGTTGCGACCGAGGCGATCATCCGCGAGTACCTCACCGAGGCCATGGGCTACGCCGAGGCGGGGATTCTCCCTCCGAAGGTGGAACGGGAGATCGAGCTTCCCGACGAACTCGTCGAGGCGCTGGAGTCCGATCCCGAACTCGCCCAGGCGTTCGCCGTGCTGACCCCGGGCCGTCAGCGCAGCTACGTCTACGCGCTCAACTCGGCCAAGACGTCGGCCACCAAGGTCGCCCGAATCATCAAGTACCGCGACAAAATCCTGGCCGGCAAGGGCGCCCTCGACCGCTGATCGTTGGCCGTTGGTCATTGGCCGCTGATCGGTCGGGGGCGGGCCCGCTACCGGTTGAAGCGCTGCACCCGTTGACGATGGTTGGCGTGATTGTCACCGTCGACGCTCGTCCTGCGGGTGCCCTTGACCTCGTCGATCTTGCGGTCGTTGCCCGTGATGGGCTGAGCCGCCACGCGGGTTTCGGTCTCGAAGCTGTGCGACTTGTCGGTGTTGCGGTAGTAGCGGAACAGGCTCCAGTAGAGCGCCCCGCCGCCGGCCGGGCCCAGCGCCAGCAGCCACGCGGGGCTGCCTTCCTTGGACGCAGCGAAGATGAGGGAGGCGAGTGTGGCGATCATCGCGTCGCCCCGAGGATGGCGATCACGATGCTCTCGATCACGGTTCCGGTGGTCAGCGCGGCGGCGAGCAGGCGCGCCTGGGACACGGGCACGCTGCCCATGACCTCGCCGGTGCGCCCGTTGACGGCGATGTAGTGCACCATCGAATTGCCGCCCTTCTCGTGGTAGTACGAGTAGAGCCAGACGGGCAGGTACATCGCGAGCCATTTGGTCCCGTGCACCTGGAGGCCCTCCCATTCCCATCGCACACCGCGGTCGTAGCGTCCGACGCTCGGCTCCACCTGGGAGCGGGCGATCGCCAGCAGCTGGTTCTCGAGTTCCGGGGTGGTCTGGGCGACGTTCTGGTCGCGCTTCTCCGAGGTGAACCCGCTCAGGTAGTTGGCGTTCCACCGCACGGCGTTCTCGGTGTCGAAGGGCAGGATCGTGTTGATGATGTTGTTCGTGTTGACCGCAGTGTTCATCTGCGCTCGCTCCGACGACGCCTCGATCGTGAGGTCGTCGACCGTGAAGTCGACGTGACGATCCACGGCGTACACGTCGGCGTCGTACACCGTGTACTTGTTGTCGCCCGATCCGCGGGTGTGGCTGCCGGTCTGGATCTCGGCGGTGCCCGCGACATCGGCGCTCGCGTTGGCGTCGATCACCATGTAGGGCATGTACACGCCGACGACGTTCTCGGGTGTGAACTCGCGCAGGAACGTGCGGTCGGCGAAGGTCCGGCGCTTGCCGGCGAACTCCTTGATCGTCGCGACGGCGGCGTCGTGGGTGATCGAGAACGGCAACACCGCGTCGGGTACCGCGCCGTTGGGGATCTGCTCGTTGATCGTGAGGACGTGTCGGCACCAGTGGCACCGCGCGCCCATCTGTTCGGCGGTGTTGACCACGACCTCGGCGCCGCACCCGCCGCACTTGAGGGTGACGACCGCGCTGGCGTCGGCCGCGATGTCGGCCGCGCCCGAACCGACCACGGTGCCGGTGAGCGCGGTGAGGTCCCCGTCGGGAACCGACTCGGCGAGCCGCGCTTCGGCCCATTCATGGCGGCAGAACAGGCAGACGAGCATGCCGGCCGACGGACGAAGCTGGATGTCGGTCGACCCACACTTGGGGCAACGATTCACCCCGTCGTGCAGGTGCCGAGTCTCGGTGTTGATCGTCGGGTCGGGTGCCGGAATCACCGGGGGAGGAGGAGGCGCACCGGGGGCCGCCGCCTGGTCGGGTGCCGCTGGCGCAGGGGCAGCAGCCTGCTGGGCGCCCGACGGATCGGCCCCCCAGGGGCTGGCACCCTCGCCGGGCGGTGGCAGGGTTGACATCCCAGCGGTCGATTCGGCGCTTAGAGCCCGAGCACCTTGTTCTTGGCTGCGTCGTAGTCGGCCTGACTGATCAGGCCGCCGTCCAGCATCTCCTTGAACTTCGCCAGCTTCGCCACCGGATCGTCAGCGGCCGGTGCCGCTGCGGCCGGAGCGGCCGCCGACGCGGCCGCCGGCGCGGGAGCGGCAGGTGTGCTCTGGGCGCCGATGCCCGGCACCGGCTGCTGCAGCCCGCCCAGGCCGGTGGCGCCGGCTGCCATGCCCATGCCGATCAGGCCCGCGCCGCCGGCGTTGTCGCCGGCCGCCTCGAACCCGGCGGCGACGGAGGCTTGCAGGTTCGAGTTACCCCGAGCGCCCGAGAGGGCATCCGCGCGCTGCACGTTGCGGAGCAGCTCACGGGTGGTCTCGTCGTACTCGATCGCGATGATCGCGGTCGACACGATCTGGAGACCGCGTGCGGTGCTCCACTGGTAGTTCTGCTCGACCGCAGCCGACAGGCTCTGGGCGAATCCGATGGAGTCCTGCTGGATCTTGGTGATCCGGTTCCCCTTGGCGGGATCGTTCGTGTACAGCGAGAAGGCTGGCGCCAGCGAGCCGACCACCTCGTTGAAGAGCTGCGAGGCCGCGTCGTTGTCGAGGTCGGTGAAGTCGAACACCTTGCCGGGCTCGAGGTAGGTCGCCGGCACCCATCCCCGGATGAACAGCAGCGGGTCGACGATCTTGAGGGTGTACG